>WSSedB1CaDRAFT_10000603_pt1 | contig 15059 bp, 15 predicted proteins | sample WetSurSB1Cattail_FD_9460 | JGI IMG/M metagenome (IMG submission 9460)
ATTCCATAAAAATACCGACAAGTATCGTGGCCAACAGCGGCAGGATCATCTGCGGCACCAGCCCCTCGGCAAAGGCCGGGACCCGAATCACCCTTTTCAGGTAATTTACCACCCAGCCGCCAAGATACCCCGTCAGCAGGCCGCCCAAAAAGCCAAAGCCATTCGCTTTGCAGAGCAGACCCAGCAGAAAGCCCGGCGCAAGCCCCGGACGATCCGCAATGGAATACGCAATAAACGTAGAAATAAATACCGGCAATAATCCCAGGCCGTCACCACCCAGTGTCGTGAGTGCATCCGGAACAGAAAATCCGGCCCGGTAATCCGTTATCGTATGTCCGCCAAAAATATTCCCGATTACCATGAGCATGCCCGCGGCACAAACATAAGGAATCATATAAGATATACCGGTCATCGCATGTTTTCGTAACTCTAAGGATTTCATGCATCGATCCTCCCCATTTTTATTTTTTTGCAATCTCTTCCAGCTTTTTGAGCAAAGCATTCGACGAATGAATCGCTACCTCGGTAGGAACCTCAATCATCTTCTTACCCGCAAAACGCTCTTTTCCCTTAATCTTAATATCCACCGCCAGAACCACCAGATCCGCTTCTGCAATCTGTTCTCCGGTCAGCTCATACTCCGTTCCAATCGTCCCCTGCGTTTCCAAATGAATCGCATGCCCTGCCTTCTCTGCCGCTTTGATCAGCTTTTCTCTTGCAATATACGTATGTGCAATTCCAGCCACACAAGCCGTTATCCCCACAATCTTCATCCTTCTTCACCTCCTGCACGCGGGCTGTCTGCTTACCCAAAGTCACTCTGTGCCTGCTTACCCGGCAAAATATTTTACTTTATCCATATCATTGAAGAGCTTCATCTTCTCCTCGATGGTCGCACGGCAGAGACGTATACACGATGGATAAATCACATTCGGTTCCCGTTCGAAACCCGTTTCCTCCAAATACTTCTGCACCCCCGTCATAAAGCTGAACTTGATATCACTTGAAATATTGATCTTCGTAATCCCCAGCTTTACCGACTCCGCGATTTCCTTATCCGGATTGCTCGACCCGCCATGCAGCACCAGCGGAACCGTAACACCCTGGCGGATTTCAGGAATAAGACCCAGTTTCAGCTTGGAAACGAAACCCTTGGGATAAATGCCATGCGCCGTCCCCACGGCTACAGCCAAAGAATCAACACCCGTTTCTTCAACAAACGTTTTGGCATCTTCCGGATTTGTATAAATGATTTCTGTCGTACCATGCTCAATCGAGTTCCCCGTCTGTCCAATCGTTCCCAGTTCCCCTTCGACCGATACCCCTACTGCATGTGCCGCTTCCACAACCTTCTGCGTCAGCGCAACGTTTTCCGCAAAAGGCAGCTGCGAGCCATCAATCATAACCGAGGTGAAGCCGAGCTGGATGGCATGGATGCATTGCGCATAGCTTGCTCCATGATCCAGATGCAGAACCATTGGAACCTTACTATGATTGGCCTCATAAAGCACACTGGCAACAAAGCTGTCCCGCAAAAATGTCAGCTCATCCGGATGAATCGCCATGATGACAGGTGCCTGCTTCTCCTCAGCACTCTCCATCATAGCCGTCAGCAGTTGCCCACTGCCCGCATTAAAAGCCGGTACGGCAAATCGGTGTTCCTGCGCTACCTTCAACATTTCCTTCATGGTAATTAACATAATCAAACGCTCCTTTTTTATAAACAACTCTTTTTGTCAAACAATTCTTTTACAACTACATACGCTGAGACAACAATCGTATAACTTCGCTTTTGTCCTTCGTTACTAAGAGCCTTGCCAGCGTATCATCATCTGCCAGAGCCATCGCAACCTGCGCCAGCAGCTTCAAATGCAGTGTTGCCGTATCCGCATTTCGCACAGCAAAAAGAATAACCACCTGCACCGGCTCATCATCCGGTGTTTCCCAAGCCAGCTTATTTTCCGTCCGGCCAAAAGCAATCGACGTCACCTGCACGGCATCCGACTTCCCATGCGGGATGGCAATATGCTGACCCAAGCCTGTTTTGCCTTCGCTTTCGCGAAGATAGACATCTTGGATAAAAACGGTCGGATTGCTCACATATCCCTCTTTGTAGAGACACTCCGTCAGCTCTTGTATTGCTTCTTCTTTTGTTCTTGCCTGCATATTCAGTTGAATCAGATTTTCATTCAGAATATTTGCAATATCCACCACAGAACCACCTCCCCATCTACATTCTTTTTCTGATTGCTTCCTTCCATGCCCCTGCTGCCTGTTCCACCAGGGCCTACCTACGTACTCGCCCACATCACCTCCCCGGCTATCTCTGCCATCCGGACTGTCTTTTATGAAATGAAAATAAACAAATGACTCTATCTTGGCCGAATCTTCTGTTTATTTTTACTATCGGACACCTTGTTCTGCATTTTCAGCCTGCCTGCTTCGTGGTATAATATTTTAAGAATCAGCAAAGGTCTGCCAACATTTGCTAAAAATCAGTTATTTGATCATCCTATCATCACGATGCATAGAACTGCTGTCTATGAAGCTTTTTGTGATGCCTTATTTTCTGTACCACAAAATAAACAAGGGCGCCACGACTCATCTCCTCCCTTTGATTCGACCGCGAACAACAAAATGCAAAAAACCTCTCCATATGAACCAACACAACTTCTGTTTCAATAACCTGCATGATACTGCAATATTTTGTTCAACAGCATAATGCCTTCCTTATTACAAATAATTACCAGAACTTTTTCTGTTTGTGCTTTGGTTACACTTTACTATATGTGATTTTAAATCACATATTTATTATAAGTTAGACTAAATTGGATGTCAATACAAATGTTATTTTAAATCACATACATGAGTCTCATAAAGGGGATGATTTTCAATGAGTATTGGAAAAACACTGCGGAAACTGCGCTCTGATAAAAAGTTGACACAAAAAGACTTAGCGGATATTTTGCATATAACAAGAACTACATATGTAAAATACGAAACGGATTCGATTAAGTTAAGCTTCGAGAAAGCATCTGAACTTGCTACTTTTTTTAAAATAACAACGGATGAACTTCTTGAAACCCAACCTGCAAAAACACTCCCATCATCATCAAGTTCAGACAACGAGCCTCATATTGTAGATCTTATGAACATTCTTGACCAACCAGAAATTGTTTTTCATGGTACCACCTACAAGTTAAACGAAAATATCCGAGGAAAAATAGTGACTTCATTAGAAAACATATTGCAATCATTCAATAGTAATTTAGATTAGAAAGACAAAACATATCACTTTCACCTCCCTGTAGAACGCTATATTTAGCGTATAGTCAGATTGTAAAACGTTCTTTTTAGCGTGTAAAGTATACGAATGAAAATAAGGAGGATGAACTATGAATAACTTCGCAACCCGCTTAAAGGAACTGCGTACACGCAATAAAATAACGCAAAAACAAATTTCTCGGGAAACATCCATTACGGAGCGAGTTTATCAATCCTATGAATATGGCAAAGTTGTTCCCACTGCCACAACACTCATTACGCTTGCGGACTATTTTGATGTATCGCTTGATTATTTAGTGGGAAGAAGTGAGATAAAAGAACGACGGTAATCTGCCTCAATACAAATCCCACATCTCCCCTTGTAGCTGAACAAGCGCTGATTTTTCAGTACTCTGGCTTCGTGCTATAATAATTTAGGAATGCGTATATATCTTTAGTATCACTACAAAAAAATTATCTTCGTTTTTAACGTCATCACTCCACTCTGAGGTTTATCTTGCCTATAAGGATTTCTTTCATGCGCGAAAAACTACCCACACTTACATGATATCTTTTTCTTTCACGCAAATTAATTTCGTATATATTTATAATACACGTAAATTATTTACGTGTCAACATTGAAATTTAATATTAGGAAGTGGTTCTATGGCAACATTTGCAGATCGACTCAAGATATTACGAAGCGACAAAAAACTTACGCAAAAAGAATTTGCAAAAATACTGAATATAAATGAACGTTCCTATCAGAACTACGAAATAAATGCCTCAACACCAAATTTCAAACTGCTTCTTTTCATAGCTGATTATTTCGACGTATCACTTGACTATCTTGTCGGCAAAAGTGAAATTAGGGAACGCAGATAGAATTATCTTTTTCTATGTTCCGGTAAGTTATACCATGGTATAATTATTTGATACAGCCAAAATTTGTCATTTCTTATTTATGTTGCGCATACGAAATTTATCTCTTTCTTCTCATTTTTCTATATTGTTCTTAATTAAGAACGTTTTATTTAGTTTTATTATATCGTTCTTTATTAAGAACGTCAAGTATTTTTTATATAAGGAGATTTGTTATGAAAAGCTCGTTTCCTTTTTTATTTGCTGATAGATTACAAGCCCTGCGTCACACACACCTGCTTTCTATTTCTAAACTTGCCAAAAACATAGATGTATCAAAAAGTATGATTTCTAATTTTGAAAATCAAGTCACTTTACCCTCTGTTGAAGTTTTAACAAAACTGTCTAATTATTTTTGTTGTTCTTTGGACTATCTCGTTGGACGCTCTGACAATCCTTATTGGATGGATTACTTACCACAAGCAGAACAAGCCTTTTTTAATAACCCGGACACCACTCCAGATCTTATCAAAATGTACCAAACTGAAAAAGCTAATGAGCCTCTAGCTCTTGCTCCTGTATCTTTGCGAAAATTCGAGTCTATGCGTGTTGCCCCTCAAAAAGAGATATAGTTTTTTTCGGATATAGAAATCAAAAAGGTATAGACTGCGCATATTTCTGCACAATCTATACCTTTTTTGATTTCTAGCAATGGACGACTATTCAATTATTGAGCCACACAAAACCGCAACTCACTTATTTATGTAAATATTTTTTTACTGCTTCTACGGGCATCCCCACAGCCTTAACAGCCTCTTCTAATTCGTCCTTAGTTTACACTCACATGTTTAAAAAGGGCGAGATGATTAATAGTACACCTGTAAATATAATAAAGAACAGGTATTTTCCTTTGTACTGATTAAGAAATGGAATATTATAGACTAGATAGGCCGGTATCAGACAGCCTATAATTCCAAATATCGGTCCGACCCACGATAAAAACTTTAGTACAGGCAAATTCAATACTGCAGATCCCCAAGAGATAAGAATTGCAAATAAAATTGTCCCATAGCCTACGAATTTTTTGTTTATATGTTCTTCCAAAATAAATCGTTTTAAAATATTTATAGCTATTCCGAAACATGCATCCTTGAATCCGAGAAATATGCCGAAAAATGCGGTCATAACGGCAAATATATTCAGAACAAGACTGAGAATTTTCAGTGTATTTCCTTCCATCCCCCGAGCAGCCATAGCTAATGCCGAAATGTTTTGCTGCGAAGCCAACACAGCTTGTTCATGCCCCATTGCCAAGTTGAAAGAAATTGCATAAAAAAACACTGTAACAAAAAGGATACCAAATGCTATTTTCATAGCTCGAGTTGCTTTATGCTTTGCAACTTCGATTGATTTATTATGTGCCCGATAAGAAATGACCATTGGACTAAGACTTTGCAAAAACAAAATAGAACACAACGTAAATGGCAACATGACAATAGTTTCCTTAATAAGGTAGGAAATATTTGGAACAGAACCAAGATTATCGAAATTCCAATATTGAATCATAACAAATCCCAAAATTGCAATAACAAATAATTTGGTGAGAACCAATCCCGTTGAAAGCTTAAAAAGAACTTCTTCTCCTCGTGAAGCAAGTGCAACTAAAATACAGATAACAGCCAAACCATACAGTGGATTGGTCGAAAGAATTTTATCCGTTAACCCGAAAGAGTAAAGGAAGGATGCACTGTCATTCGTTATAGCTGTTGAATAACTGAACACACCAAGTATAATCATGATAAAGTACAGAACCCCAATAAAGAATCCCCAATTTTTTCCCATATACCCAGTAATGATATTAGAATAATCTTCACAATGTGTTGACGCTGCTAAAGTATTGATAAATAACTTTTGAAACATATAAAGAGCAGGATAGGCAATTACAGCCGATAACAGAAATACCCACAACCCAACAAGTCCTACCTGAACCGGCAAAAAAACAATGCCTGAACCGATTGCCATACCAATACTCATGATAATCCAGCCCCAATCGGTACTATCAAATTTGATGGCCGTATTCCATTCTTCTGGTGTCATTCCAGCTTTTTCTGCATGCGTTTTCTTGTGTACCAAAAATTGTTCGTTATTTAACGTACTATTTTCTGCCATAGCGATATCCTCCTATTATTTAGATATACGTGTAGCTGCATGTCGTTGAATTGCTTCATAGATACGGTTCATACCTTCAATGATAGTTCTGCGTGGCATTGCCAAGTTTAACCGAATAAATCCTTTTGCATTGCCAACAAAAAGAGTATCGCCACCTTCAAGAAGCACACCTGCTTCATTAGCAAAAAAGGCCGGAATATCATCCACATCACTTAAATACGGATTCATATCCACCCAGGCTAAATAAGTTGCTGCAGGTACTTTAAAAGTGATTTTAGGCAATTTTTTCGTTAAAAAACCAGAAACATACTTAAAGTTTTCATCCAGATATATGCGTAACTCCTGCAACCATTCTCCGCAATAATCATAAGCAGCTTTATGTGCTACCAAAGACAAAGGATTTATATCACCAACATTTTTATCGCGAGACTTAAAAACTTCACGTAATGCGGAATCACGAATAATAATATTGGAAAACATGAGTCCTGCCATATTAAAAGTTTTGCTAGCCGACATACAAGTAATAAGTTTTTTATAATTTTTCATAATCTTTGCCATAGGCGTATGTACTTCGCCAGCACGAATGAGATCGCAATGAATTTCGTCACTAATAATCCAAAGATTATTTTGTTCCACTATATCGGCCACACACTGCAGCTCTTCTTTCTTCCAAACACGCCCAGACGGATTATGCGGATTGCACCAAATAAGGAGTTTTGTCTTAGGATCTGCTGCTTTCTTTGCCAAATCATCAAAATCGATACTAAAATACCCCTCCTCAATTTTTAAGGGACTACATACCAGTTCTTTGTGCGTATAATCCGAAGCATGCTTAAAAAAACCATAAGACGGTGTTGTAATCAGAACCTTTTCATCCAAAGCCACCAAATCTTCAACTAGTTCATAGAGAGCCGGAATAACACCTGTCGAAAATGTCAACTCTTCTTGTGGAAAATTCCAATCATACATTTTTTTACACCATGTGGTCAACGATTTGTAATATTCCTCATCACCAATGACTGTATAGCCAAATATCCGGCGATCAATACGCCTCTTGATTGCTTCACAAATCTCTGAAGGCGTTGCAAATTCCATATCAGCTACCCACATACGAACAAATTCTTCATCCTTAAACGAAAATTTCTTTTCAGGACCTGCATGAAAGATGTACCCTCTAAAACCATCGGTATTTAGAGCATTCGTTCCTCTTCTGTCAATAATTTCATCAAAATTATAATGCATTCTTTTTCCTCCTCAACTAAGTTCCCCGGGGCAATACAAATTTGTTATACAAAGAATATCAAATTTGTTATTACTCGTCAAAACAGCTATTTTCTATTTTAATGAAACAAATATAAGCAATGTGTTTCATTAAAGTAGAAATCAACTTCTTTTTATGATATAATTTAAAAATAATATTGTTTTAGAAATTTTAGTATATTTAGGAGAAACAAATATAGCTATGTCAAAAATTACTGAGGAAATAGGGGTAAAGATCAAAATTTTTCGTAAGAGGAATCACATGACAATCCAATCTTTAGCTACCGCAATCTATAAGAGTAAGGCAACCGTTTCGAAGTATGAACGGGGCGAAATTTCAATAGACATATCAACCTTATATGATATTGCTAATGCACTGAAGATAGAGGTTAACCAACTTTTATATCATGAGTCCTTGAAAACTACAGACCAAAGTTCATATGCAGTCCCAACTTTTTTCAGAAATTTATCTCAATTGTACTGTTATTACTATGATGGACGAAACAATCAAGTCACGGTTAGTGTCATAGATATTTTATGCAAACAAGCAGATGACAGTTATAATGTAAGAATGTACATGAACTGCAAAAACTATGATAGTTATCAAAATTGTGAAAATACTTATGATGGTTATATGAAGCATTACGATGTTATGACCAATCTAATACTCCAGCACCAGGATACCCCTGTAGAACTCTATATGATTAATATTTTGGCCCCATTTCTTGATTCCTCATATAAATGGGCGATGGGAAAAGGTGTTTCTACAAGACCGTTTATGCCTGTTGCTAGCAAACTCTTGATTGCTAAAAAACGTGTTCAAATAACAGCAGATTTTGAAAAAACTCTTCACATTTCCAAAGAAGACATACGGCTATTAAAACAATATAACATGTTTTCCGTTACTGGATAGCCTATGAATAATAATCTATATCGAAGGGATTGTCACCTGCAGTGATATTTCCACTTTGATGTCAACTCCATTTATATGAATAAAACTCCTCCCTGTTATTTTTTATGCGGTTGTCTGTACCTAGATTTATTGTAACAGGGAATTTTTTTCGACTAAAATCAAACCATTGATTCCACTAGCTAAGCCGGTGGAGTTTATTCCGGACAGTTAAGAAAACCTCCCTAGCAAGCTTTATGCCATTATCTCATAAAGCTTGCTAGGGAGGTATCCGTCAGAATATTATGCGCTTACTGTGCAGTTTGTATTACTGTAACCGCAAAATAATACGGTGTATTTAATCGAGTCCTCCCTTGTGAGATAATGTGTTATCGATGAAAAAAGTCAAAAGACATGACACAAAAAGCCTCTCCTGAAATCTAAGTGCTTAGTTTTCAGGAGAGGCTTTTTCGTGAACCAAATCCAGCACAGCATTAAGCAATAAAAAAAGATTGTCCTCGACCAGCAGGCTAGGATTTCGGAAGCTTCCTACTATCGGCAACATACCATCAATGCTAGTACCTTCTACTGCTGGGCTTCGCAAAATCTAGGAAGCCATCATGACCAAGCATCCTCCTGTAGGTCGAGTGAATCTTCCAGTATCGAAACGCCATTTGCTTTTTTTCCGCAACTGCTGTCACAGTCAGGAATCCTCAAAAGGAGATTCCTGTGAATACTCTCCTACATTACGGTCCGGTTACCCTTGAAATCACAGAGCAGACTTCCCCAGAAGTTCTTCGACAAACAAACGCTTCATGTTCTTCAGGATGTGCTTTCTACATGCTAGTCCGTTAGATTTCTGCGGATCATATCTATCTGGCCTGTGAGCATACCGACATTCACAAGTTCATAGATGGCCTTGGCGGCATTGTATCCTCGCATTTCAAGACAGATCCGCACCCCCGTCTTTAAAAATTAAAGTTGATTGAGAAACTTCCCCTTGTAAAAATTCTCATTTCCAAGTTTCTTTGCCGTCAGCCTAAACATAACACAGCCATCTGGACATACAATGTCCTTGCTATATTTTCCATTTCCACCGATGTTCTCTAAATCTCCACCACTTCTGACCGCTTCCATGATTGGGAACATAATCAGCATTACTTTGGAGCAAATACCCTGCCCATCTTTATTTACAGGACAGCCATAGGTGCAGGTGTACTTATCTCCGATTTCTTCACCGTTTCTGCAATAGTGCTCTGTGTGGTCGCCACGAAGAAACCCTGTTACCTCAATTTCCCATTCGTATTCCTCATCATACCATTTTTTCATACTTAACCTCCAAATTCAAACTTGCCATTCTGTTGTATTATATAAATAATCTAATTGTACTCTATCCTTCCTACATCTAACATTTTACTCGACATATTCGCCATATCTTGCGCTTTAATCATATAAGTTCACACCACCAATAATGTTACACAATTTCCACGTAACTTGCTGCTTTTTAAATATAATGACAAGCTTCGCTCAAAGTCAAGCGATAAAAATTAATTATCTTGCATCCGGTCTGAAAATATATTTCCAATGTGTCGTTAACCTTACTCCAACCAATATGACAGCATTGGTCAGCCCCTTTTAGCACAGTATTGGACACGGCTAAATACAACAATTAAACAGGCTCTCATGCCGAGCAAACTAACGAATAAGAACGAGCCCTGCATAATCACAGGGCTCGTTCTTATGTTATCTCTCCGCAACATAATTTTTCAGTTGATACTGTTGTTCTTAAACGTGCCAGGAATGAATTATTGTTCTGCCGAAGATTTCCCCATCAATTTACTCGTAAGAATTACCAAGATGAAGAATGCAAGGATGCCTGTGACTAAGGCAGTTTGCCCCAGTGTACCAAGGTTACCAAGTATGATTCCAGGTATCAGATAATCCGTATCGGCAAAGGTGGAACTTGCCAAACTCATATTTCCCAGGACTGGCAATATGAGTAATGGCAACCAGCTGATCAGAAGACTGTTGACGATGGTACCAATGATAGCACCACGGCGGCCACCTTTTGCGTTACCATAAATAGCAGCTGCAGCACCACAGAAGAAGTGTCCCACTACCCCAGGGATAATAACAACTGTGTGCATGGCTACCATAACAAACATCGAGAGTGTGCCAACAATAAAGCTAACGAAGAAACCAAGTAAAACCGCATTAGGCGCATATGGGAATATGATAGGAACATCGAGTGCAGGTTTTGAGTTGGGAACAAGCTTCATGGCAATTCCCTGAAAGGCAGGAACGATTTCAGCCAAGATCATACGAACGCCTTGAAGAACTACAGCAAAACCAGCAGCGAAAGTACCTGCCTGTACGATAGCGAATACCAAATAATTGGAACCGTGACTCAATTGGGATTCTACGAAGGATTGACCAGTCAAAAGTGCTAAGATTAAATAAACAACCGCCATAACGATTGTGATAGAGACTATAGAGTCTCGTAAAAAAGAGAGACTTTTCGGTACGTTTATATCTTCGGTGCTGTGTTCTTTATTTCCAAAATGTTCACCGAACCAGCCAGAGAGTGCGTAGCCTATATTTCCCGTATGGCCCATAGCTACAGCGTCTCCACCAGTGATGACACGCATATATGGCTGGCAGAGGGCTGGTGTAACGGTTAGAAGCGTGCCTTCGAATATACCGCCTAACAGAACAGTTTCAATGCCGGTACCCATGCCTGCTGATACAAGTATGACGGCTGTCAAACAGGAAACATACAGCATTGCCTGACCTGTCAGGAATATGTATTTGAAATGTGTAAATCTTGCCAAGAGAATGTTTACTATCATACCAACGAACATGATTAATGCCGTTAGCGAACCGTATTGTACCAGCGCAATGGCAACAACAGCTTCATTGCTAGGAACTACGCCTTGCACATTCAGGGCAAATTGAAACATTTTGGCAAATGGGTCCAAGGAATTGCAAAGAATACCGGCTCCTCCGGTCAAAATCAGAAAACCAGCAAAGGTTTTTATGCCTCCCTGGATCACAGCGGTTCCTTTCTTTTTCTGCAACAGCAATCCCAGTACGGCCAACAGACCAACAAGTAATGCCGGCGTCTGGACGACACTTATGAATAAATTTTGAATATATTCCATATTTTCCTCCTAATAGTAAAATAGTTATAAAAAATGTTTTTGTTGTCCAAAATCAATCGTGTGAAATACTTTCATTGTCAAGAATTTTGTATACTGCAGCTTGGATTTCATTTTTGTCAATCAGGCTTTTGAGTAAAATTACGCGTTCTTTGGGGAGACTTGATACAGCTTCACCGAGCGTTGCATCCACAAAGAAGTAATCGGCGAGATCTGCTGTTGTACTTCCTACATCGGAATGATCAATCGTTATTTCTTCCGTTACATTTGCTTCATTCAAAATATTTTGGATATTCATTTGAACCATGAAGCTGCTGCCTAAACCTGATTGACAAATACATAAAAATTTCATAATATGTCCTCCTTTAATATAAATACATGTAATATTATTTATCAGAAAAGACATTGGCAAGATCATCAATGCTCTTGGCTGACAACAAACGCTGAACTTTGCTGGAGTTTATCAAAGTAGCTGCTAACTGTTGCATAATGGCAATATGGCTGGTGGTATCCGGTGTTGCTAAGAAGAACCAGAGACGTGCAGGGTGGCTGGAATCTATAAGAGGAATTTCCTCTTCCGTCTGCAACAATGCAATAGCAGCCTGAATGGTACTGGGCATCGGCCTGGCATGAGCCAAAACAATCTGCGGACCAATATTCATATAAGGCCCCTTTTCCTGACATACTGTTATGACGGAATCAATATAGTCCTTAGATATGATTTTTTTATCAAGTAATGGTTGTGCCGATAAACTAATTGCGTCCTGCCAGAATATGTCCTTTCCAGCGATTCGCTGGATTCGTTCTTTAGTAAGTAATTCCATGAGGATTATTCCCTTCTTTTCCTTTATTACTTAATTATAGTATCGCTTTACACAAATGCCGACAAGTGCAATAATGATAATGCGAATATGCAAAAAATGAACCCCCATAGACTGGAGGCAAAGAAATACTATATGATTATTTTTTCTCAATATAAGCATGGCAATGAATTGCTATATACTCTTTATCAGGAGGAAACGGCAATCTCTATAGAAAATTTAATGGATAAGCTGCATTTATCACGAAGAAGCATTATGTATATTTTGGAGAATGTCAATCAGGAATTATCTGAAAAACATTTTTTGCCAATAGAAAATATCAAGGGAATCGGTTATTTCCTTCCTAAAAAATCCAAGATGGATTTGCAGGTTTTTGATATGAATATAGTGCAGACAGCCGTTCTGTTTTTGCCTAAACAATGGGTGCTGGATATCAAATCCATGACGCAGGAAGAGAGTCGTATCCTTTTTGATTACATTATAATTACACAAAAAACGACATCCATAAATGATCTTATGCAGATATTTCAGGCATCGCGAAATACAGTCCTGAATCGATTGCGTTCGTTGGACTTTTATAATCAGGAAAACGGCTTTCAGATCAAGGTAACTCCTAAAGGACGAGTCGCTACAGGAACAGAGTTTATACAACGGAAATGGATATTGGAAAATCTTGAAACAATACTGCTGGTGCTGAAAAAGAAATATAAGGTTTCCTATACGAAAAGTGTTTTCCAGGAACTTCAGGAATATGAACGGCAGTCAGGAAATTGTTTTACCGATGATGCCCAGTGTATTTTAAAGTACTTTCTGACTTGGTATGCCAATCGTCTCTTTAGAGGAAAGCTCCTGGAAACAACCGATGAGATAGCCGTACGCTCTGAAAAACGTGATACGGGCTGGGAAAAAGATTTTTTGCGTAACAGAAAAATTTATTCTCTGATGGAATATCGATATTTATCGGAGATATTAAATATTTATGCATTTTCGAAGATAAATAACAAAACACAAATTTATAATAAGATGCATAAAATAGCAGAAGATATGACAGATCAATTCTTCTTGATTTCTGGAATGATACCTGGTATGCATCATCATATGATGGTGGATTCTCTAGCAGTCCATCTGGTATCTGTTTATCACCGGATTACTGCCGGTCTTAGATATCATAATCCTCTGTTAGAACAAATCAAGACATCTTATAAAAACTTATTCATTATTTCCAGAGCAGCAGCTCAGCCATTAATGGATTATCTAGGTAAACAGCCTTCTGATGATGAAATCGCCCTGCTCACTACGTATTTCGGCAGTGATATTCGTACAGATCAGATGGAAGGCGATCATAAGCAGATTTTAGTGGTTTGTTCAAGTGGCATTGGGACGTCGCAATTTCTGCTGATGCAATTACGAGAAAAATATCCTCAACTTCTTTTTTCCGGACCATTTCGTGTATCTGAGTATCTTCGTTTGTCATGCCATGCCATTGGATTGATCATTACAACTACTTTTTTAGAACAACGCCAAAAAGAACAGATTCCCATTTTGCAGATTTCCGCATTACCGACTAAGTATGAATGGAGTCTGCTAAATAAGAAGCTGCTGGCATTAGGGTTTGATGTTTCAGAATATAGACCAGAAAGTATTCAGCAACTTATGGATTTGATCGCTAATTATGCAAAAATCGAAGATTCGAATGGATTAAGCAAAGGACTGCAGGAATATTTCCAAAAAAAGTGGCTGAAGCAAGGTAAAATGCAGACTATGCCTAAAGATGAGACAGATTCTCTGCTAAAATATATTACTACCATTCCAGAAATAATTATGGATTGGAAAGAGGCCATCCACACTGCTTTTCAACCATTGCTGCACCATCATTTTGTGCGTGAGCAATATGTAGAACAAATCATCCATCTGACGGAGAAGCATGGAGATTATATGCTCTTGGGAAATGGATTCCTGCTGGCGCATGCAAAACCCGAGGATGGTGTTTTAAGTCTCTCAGCAGCGATGGCTTTATGCAGAAAGCCTGTACAGCTAAATAGCGGCAAAAACCTGCGATGTATAATATGTTTAGCCCCGGTAGACCAAACAAGCCATTTGGATTTTCTGGCACTCCTCCTGCAGCATATTAATGATGATAACTGGTGCAATCGGCTGTATAAGATGGCTACGAAACATGAATTGGAGAGATTTCTACTTGACTCTTTTTAAAAAGCGCCTGAGGAATCTAATAAGATGCTAAAATACAGCTATAAAAAATAAATGAATCAAATGTTGAATCTCATACCTAATCGAATAGACAAACGCCTCACGAAGCTGTACGTGCCGTTTTTCTGTATACGGCTCTTCATAAAACAACACACACTTAATAAACTCACATATATCTTCGATTATGCCCAAGGATAAGTTTATCTGCTGAGAAAACTAAGTTTTGAAGATTGCAACCCATCCTGTGTAAACTCCATGGATTAATGCTGGAATTTCAAAAATTACGAAAAATATATGCCAACATAATGGCGCTTGTTACCTCATTCTATCAATCGGTAGCCGGGTCATTTTTTACTGTCATTCCAAATCAGCCAGTTCGACAAAGTCACCGAAATAAATGCAACGCTGGGGGATAATTTTATTCCAGTC
>WSSedB1CaDRAFT_10000604_pt1 | contig 15049 bp, 18 predicted proteins | sample WetSurSB1Cattail_FD_9460 | JGI IMG/M metagenome (IMG submission 9460)
ACGGGGCCCATAGAGAAACATCCCGCGATCCTCGCAGTTGACCATCCAATGCGCCGCTTTCACAGCCTCTGCGTTCTCCCTGCCAACGATATAATCCGCAAAAGAATCATCCGCGTACTTGGCAGGAATCCGCGCTGACCTTAGCAGGCGGTCAATCCTGGCCTGCATCCGTCTCGTCTTCTCATGTCGGCACATGCGCATGGCGGCATAGAATCTCCCATCACAGCACTCCACAACCCTTACCATGCCTTGTACGCTCTGGCGGCAAACACTGCCATCACACCCTCGGCAAGTCGCCTGGTCCTCCTCGATGCTCAGAATCTCCTCCCGGTTTTTCTCCAGCTCCTCCGGGAGAAGATGATATGTCCCACGGATGGACCTGACTTCTATCGGCCTCTCTGAAATCTGCATACCTGTCGTCTTCGCCCGCAGGCGCTCTAATATCCCTTTTAGCTGCTCCAATTCTTGATTCTCCTTTCGGCTGTTGCCTTTCCCCATCATCGTCATATCCGTTTTCCTGCCAACTGCGAAGTATACCCTCGACATAGCCTATACTCCGTTTGCCCCTCTTCACCGCTCGCATAATCGCCCGAAGAATGACGTCGCTTGAGAATATGTCTAGAAAGCCTCCCAGAATCTCTGCCTCCATCGGTGTAACGGGATGGATATTGTCTGAGTAAGCCGATATGACTTTTCCAAACTCCGCATCTGTCCCACAGGGGGGATATAGGGGGGTAGTAGTAGTAGTAGATATATACTTTACTTTACTTTGTGTAGTTTCTGCTGACATATCGTCGACAGAAATATCATTTGAATCATGGTTATTGTCAACATTAACTCCCTCTGAACCAGTGTTATTGTCCGCATTAACGTTTTTAGCTAGGTTTTGGTAGGAAATACGTCCTTCTTTGATGCCATCCTCATTTGTGAGCAGTGAAAACTCCTTAATCATGCGAACGCTGCGACGGCGCTCAACCGCCCGTAAATAGCGGGTTTGGATACCATGCGACGTTAAAATTTTGTACGTATTGTAGACATTTTTGTCGAATACGCCCTCATTAATGCATACATTAACTATCTCTGAAAGGTGGTTTATGTCGACATTAACCTTTTTTGAAAATACATATTGCTGACGCTCTGTCCACATCATGTAGTAACCTTGTCGGTAGATTGCCATCATCAAGCGAACAATAATACCGAAAGCAACGAGGCCGTATTTGGCCTCGATATATTCGATTTTGTCATCTGAATCCATATCCACATCGAGTGGAAAATAATCTAAGCCCTCACTTTGCGGCCTCGCCATAACTTATCACCTCACTGTGCCGCGTTTTGCGGAAAATCAATTATCTGAGCAGCTGCAGCTACCCCACCGGTCAGCGGAACATCGCCTGTAAGAAGCTCACTTGTATCTTCTTCGTTGCTTGGCGCAGCCTCCGCCACATTCCCTGTTTCATCAAAGAGTGTTGTCTGCGCACGCTTACCAGCGATATACTTACGAGCTTCTATTTCGGCTTTCCAAATAAGCTTTGTAGCGGTTTCGGATAAACACGGCCCGGCCTCCTCCATATCTTCATAGGATTTCAGCATAGGTGTATTAATTGCCACCTGCATCCCTGTTTCCGGCATTTCGAGTTTTACCGAAATAATGGCACTCATCGCATCATCTTTGTTGTAGTGGAAGGTAATCCCATAGGGCTTGATACGCTGCTTAAATTTCGCAGAATCAAATTCCAGGATACTGCACACCGGAAGGATAAGTGCTTCCAGTGCCGCATAGAACTCGGGCGCCGCTGCTTCATCCGAGAGAAGTGATAATTCATCATAATGCTCATCACGAATACGGGAATAATCGATGGAAATCTTTCCCGCACCCTCACTGTATTTAATTTTCTTTACCTTGATGCTGCTCTTACTCATGTCTCTTCCCTCCCGCAAAATCTACCCCCATAAAGGTTACGTGAAACGGATCTGACAGATTCTGTGGTTTCGTACACTTCTCTATCACAAGATTCACCAGCTCCATAATCAATTTGATTTCCTCCGGGCTGCGATTCACCCGTGTCCGCGTGGAATATTGCTTATCCTCCACAGTCATGATCGTCGTCAATATATCCTGCGTCGCAGGTACAATCCGCATTGCCTCTTTTATGCTCAACATAGAATCATCCATCTCCTTTTATTTATAGGCTGTCAAAATAGCTTTCCCAACCGAAGGCAGCCACACTCAATAGACATAAACCTCAGCGCCCGTCTGTTTCTGTACCAAATCCTTAAATTTAGCTGCATCACTATTGCCATCACTCAAATGCAGCAGATAAATCTGCCGCACACGATGCATGTCGTTCGCTTTCAAAAGCTGCAGCGTGGTTTCAATACTCATATGCGTCTGTATAATCCGTTCGGCCAGGAAAGCGGGTATGCGATTGCCGCGGGCGTTATCCATAATAATTTCCTGACTATAATTTGCCTCCACCATAAGATGGGTAAGTCCTTCAAACTTGTATTTTATATATGCACTATCGGTAACATATAAGAGCCGTTCCCTGGTCTCTTTCGAATTGATCTGATACCCATAGCATTCAACATCGTGCTGCGTTTCAAAGGGAAGGACACGCAAGGTCCCGATTGTGTGGCTTTCCAGTGCTTTCAGGTAGTTCACTTTTGGATATAAAGCTTTGAGCTCTGCTGGCCCATATATGGGAATTCCTCGTTCAAGCATTTTCGGTATAGCCTTTGCATGGTCTCCATGCCGATGTGTCACCAAGCACCCACAAATATCACTTGTACGAAAATCACATCCAACCTGAATGCTCTTGAAAGGAATGCCCGCGTCCAGGAGCAATGTGGTTGTACCATCATCAATGCGATAGCAATTTCCTGTGCTCCCAGACGCGATTACCTTGATATTCAAAAGGTAGGTCCTTCCTCAGCCATGGCCGCCTGTGGGTGCTGTATGGCTGCCTGTGCAAACATATCCTGACTATAAGAGGATGTGCCTGCCGGGTGCTTTTCCTGCGAATAGGGAGGTGCTCCAGCATCCATGCTCTTTTTTGCTACCGGCTGGGCCTGTACTGCTGCGGCTGTGTCTGTCGGATATACCGCAGGAATCGGGCTTACGATTGGTGCTGCAGCTTCTTTGATTTCTTTGAGCGGTACCGTATTGGCAGTCACATTGATTTCTTCCCGCAACTCTTCCTGAACTGCCTGCAGGCGAGCCTCCTGCTGTTTCATATACTGGTAATTCTCATCCACTTTACGCGGATCGCGCGGGATGTGCTTTGCACTATATACCTCACGAATCAGGGTTTTGCGGCACATTTCGTCGAGCCAGCCTGCTTTTTCAACAGTTTCCTTTTTGCCGCCTTTCTTCCACTCTGTTGCGGTACCACCCCAGAAATTTGCGCTCGCATATTCCGGTTTACGCTTTTCAATGTCCCGCATCGTCATGATGACCAGCTCATTACGCACCGCGTCATCGTACTCGATATAGCCAAAGCCTCCGACGATATTGCCGCGGTCAAATGCATTCTCAATATCAAATTCATAGGTCTCAATAGGATGGGAGAAACTCTTTTTTATAGGCTTGAAATGATCATTGCTATATACGAGGTCGATGGTGACACTCTTAGGCCGAATCAATGCATACTTTTCAGCAACGTAGCGGATGCCGTTATAGCCAGGCATCAGATTGACATCGTACTTATTCGTTTTTTTGTTGCGATACGGAATCGGGCTGATGTGGTTTGGCTGCATCATATCAAGTCCTAGCCGTGCGTAATGGACCACATCGAGAGCCAAATCATTCATGTTCACATTGTTCCATTGGACAGCCAGCGGATTATCCCATTTATGTTCGCTATTGCTCTCATTCTTTCTCACCCGGTCTTCCTCAGCCGTCTTTAAGGCCCGATCAATCCCGATAAAATATCCTTGAATGAGCGAGCGCTGATAATCGGTGATCTGCAAGGCGCCAGTTGCACTCACGCCAAACTCTGCAAGCACCTTATGGGCGAACCGCTCGCTCATATTAAGCTGGATTTCCGCTTCCTGAACATTTTTTACTTCTTTTCCATTTGCCATTTTTAATTCTCTCCTTTAATTTTTATTCTGAGTGCTCCCTTATCCGGGGCAGATACGATAAACCGTATAAGTTGCTCCTCTATACGATTGACCTCACACACGCTCTCTGCACGATCCATGAGAACAGGCATGCTGGTTCCATAATGTTGGTTAAGCACATCGATAATCTCAAGCCCGGCATTGAACTGCGCTGCCGTATTGGCCGACTTGTATTCCACCCATTCACCAGCGGCGTTCTGCAGCATCGGATCACAAGTCTCTCGGAGGCCACCATTGATCTGGTCCTTGAAGAGCTGAAAGTGTATGGTCTTGAAATGTCCATTGATTCTATCTGTAACCATCTGGACTTTGGCACGTGTAAAAACATCGCAAAGGTATATGCCGCGTTCAAGTTTTTCAAGCTCTGCCGCTTTATCCCGCTTCTCCTTTTCAAGTTCGGCGATACGTGCCTGACTTTCAGCTGCTGCCTGTACACGTGCGATTCGCATATGGAGATTCTGGATTTCCGCAGCAATCTTATGAATTTTTTCTGCCTGGATTTTCTTTACTTCATCCATGGATCCATCCAGATTCATTTCTTTGGCTCGCAGGGCGTCGATACGCTGCTGCAAATTTGTGTATTCATCACTTGCCTCAAAGACTGGCTGCTCGGTTACGCTCTGCTGCAGGTTATTGATGCGCTCAACCGTATCATTGATAACAGCTGTTGCCTCTGTAAGCTTGTTTTGAGCCTCACAAATCTTATAATCAAGTCCTTGGAGAATGGTTTGGCTACAGGCTTGTCCCCGACGGTTGATATTTTCTTTCTTTTGCGATTTACTCTGATTGAATGCCTCGCGCAGTGCCTGTACGCGCTCTGTGGGAAGAGACTGTCCGCAAGTTGGACAAAGCTCCTGTCCCTCATCCCATTGCTCCGCTTGCGCCTCAGCATAGTCAGTGAGGAGTTTTTCGCGCATTGCATTGATGCGTTCATGTTCCTCTTTCAGCCGCTTCTCTTCGGCTTTAAACCCTGCAATTTGGCTGGTGAGCGCAAGTTTTTTACTGTTCATCTCGTTAATGGCTGCATAAATTTCCTGATTTGCATCATTGCCTTTTTTGATCCAGGCAGCGCGCTTCGTCTCAATCTCGGTATTGAGTCCCGCGATGGCCGCCTGCAAAGCCTGCTTCTTGCCATCCTGCGTTTCAAGCTGCCGCCCTTCCTCCATGATTGCGGCCTTTTGCTGTTCCTGCTCCTCTATCGCGCCTTTCAGTACAGCCTCATCTTCTATTTGTTCCGGAATACTTTTCGTGACTTCATCAATTCGTTCTGGCAAGATATCCAAGTCCCGGTTCAGCTTACGGCGCTGCTCATTGGCAATCTTCTTATATTGCTCTGTACTGTAATACTGGCCGTTCGTGCCCGGAATCAGCAGGTATGCCGTTAAATCTGAGAGTTTATTCTCGAGGATGACCTCGCCATCCGTAACATCACCGCAAATCTCGAAAAGTACTTTGCGTCGGTCTTCTACACTCATTTCCTCTGTAAAATATCCGAGCATCATGAGCATCCGAATTTGTTCTGTTCTGCAGACGCAAGCACTCTCCATGGCAGCTTCATAGGCTTTCTTTTTAACCGGCAGCCCATTGATGCTGTGATCCGTAGTATTGTTGCTAAATTCCTTAGTCGCCGAGCCCTTCTTCTGTTTCCATACCTCATAAAAATCCTTGCGAAATGTTATTTGCTCTCCGCTGGTAAGTGCAACCGTAAGAGCAGCTATATGATGCAGATTGTGTGCACCCGTGGTCTTTGGGTCGAAATCCTTCTCCCCCGTCACTGCCTGATCTGTTATAAGCCAACATATTGCATTGGCTACTGTCGTCTTCCCAGTTCCATTCGCCCCGAAAATATCCGTGTCATCCCCATTGAACCTGATTTCTAAATCTTTGATGCCTCGAAAATTCTCCAACTTAAGCATCAAAATTTTCATTTTCATCCCTCCCGAAGTGTGCTAAACTAGAACTGTGTTAAACTTATAATGTCATCCTTTGGATGACCTCCACTCATCCGTATCAGTTCCCGCTGATGCGGATTTTTCTTTTGCCCATGCATCGGCCATTTCTAAAGTAGGCGCTAACGCGGCAATGTTTTCCTTGCCATATCTCGGATAGAGCACTGTCTCGCGATGCCCTGCATCACAAAGCCCCTGTATGACGCGGCCCATTTCCCAATCCAAAGTCTTCACCTCCCTCCTAAAAAATAACCAACCGTAAAACACGCGATAAATAAGATTACTGTCCAAACATGATCCTGGAAATATGGGAGTTTCAAAGCTCTGCATCCCCTCTCTGAACCCAGTAGTTTACCCTAAGTTCGTCTCCAATCTGAAGCTGCCCATGCGATTCCAGTAACCACGGATTCAGCTCTTCGATTCCGGACTTAAATTCCAATATGTATCGCCTGCCACCCGTATTCTTTGCCATATAGGCCTCAGCAATATCCCAAAGCGTGTCGCCTGGCTGAACAATATAGACCGTCTCGACAAGTTCCTGATTGCCACTATAAAATCCAGTGGCCAGAAAACCAGATGCTACGAAGACTGCACATACAGCAACTTTCTTCAACGTCTTTATGCCTCCAAATCTCTGCTTCATAATGCTGTTCCAACCCCTTTCTTCTTGTCGTCTTTCGTGAATTTCACATCAATTCCCAGCGCTACTTTAGCAAGCTGGCTGAAAATCTCTGTGTCCGGCGTATCCCCAAACTTCCGCGTCACTTCTGCCACATATTTTGGCCGCTTAATCTCCTCCATGTGCATCCCCATCCTTTGCGACATATTTTTCCATCCAAATTTGTAGCTCCGAAGATACCGACGATACTTTCTGCATAGCCTGAAGAATCTTCTGCAGCTGTGGCACCTCATCCGGTGTAACCTGTCCATCTGCATCAATGGCCAATATAGCCTTACCGATATCCGAGATACCATTGACCGCATTTAGGATGTTGATCGTCATCCGGTCAAGCTGTCGCAGTTCTGCAGGCGGAACCATCCGCTTACCAATCGGGCATTCATTGGTGCAATAATGGTTCATGATTTCCGGTGCGTTATAGGCATCTGCCATCATGACCACTTCCTCTGGATAAAGTGATATCATTCCCAGCTCAATCCTCGCCAAACGCGTGCGATCGATTCCAATCCTTACGGCAGCCCCTTCCCGGCTATTCATATGCTCGTTGTGTTCTGCAGCCGCCATGCGTGCTTTATAAAATACGCTGTCCGCTGCTTTTGTTGCTAATCTAGTCACTTTTGCATTACCTCCTTGCGGTAAAATATACATATAGGATTTTGCATGATGTTACTCAAATCTTTATGCGTTACGTTATGCCTCCTTTAGTTATTTTAAATCACGTAAAAGAGCATAATAAATCATCTATACTACAGTGCAAAACCTTAGACAGCTTTATAAGCATAGTAACACGAGGCTTATTTTTTCCTCGTTCCCACAAAGTTACAGTCGTTCTTCCCACAGAAAGCTTGCTAGCTAACTCTTTTTGCGTTAAATTTTGCTTTTCTCGCAGTTCTTTTAATTTATTCATCGTAGCCCTCCTTTCAATTCATACGTTATGTTTCATAACATCTACATTTATAGTATATGTTATATTACATAACTTGTCAATATAAAAAGTAATGTTTAATCACGGCTTTAAATGTTATGTATAATAACCTATAATATGTACAAGGAGTGATTCTAATGAACACAGGTGCGCGTTTAAAGAAATTGCGCGAAGCCAAGGGTCTGTCCCAAGAAGAAGTAGCCAAAATTATAGGTGTTGGCAGAACCACCTATCTAAAATATGAAACTGGTGAAAACAAGCCCACACGTAAACTAAAAGAGTTGTCCGCTTTTTTTAATGTGAGTACAGACTATATTCTTGGTAATGATACCCCATCTACTCCGAGGGAAAAAGATCCGGCTGATCTCACAAAATTTCTTAATCAGGCTGAGATTATGTTTGACGGTGACCTGTATAAACTCACAGAATCTGATCGTGAAAAAATTCGTGCCGCTCTTAAACTAGCTTTTTGGGATGCCAAGGAACGAAACAAACGCAAGAAAGGCTGATTCATTATAGAGAACGTACTACAATCAAAGGAATGATACTTTATGCTGAACATCAAATTGCGCGTCAGAAATCTCGTAAAAAAATATGGTACTTCCAATCCTTTCCATCTTTCAAAGGATCTGAATATCAAAATAATACACGCACCATTGCCGCATAATATTCGCGGCTTTTTGGTGCGTGTATTGCGATGTAAATATATTATTCTAAATGACGAACTTTGTTATGAGGCTCAAAAAATAACGGTATGTCATGAAATTGGTCATGCCCGGATGCATGAAGGATATGGGTATTACCTACATGCAGACCGCACCTATTACGTGCCATGTCGTCGAGAGCGCGAAGCAAACGAATATGCGCTACATCTTCTCTCCTACTCCTCCGATATGGATTGTGATGCTATATCTCGAGTTATTGCAGAGAAGCAACCTGAGCCGCATGAAGTGCATCGAATATTAGGTATGATGATGGCTACATGATAGAAGATTGAATGATTAAAATTTTTTTACCAAGGCTATTGTATCGAAAACACCCAGACAATACTGTTGCAAATTCTAAAAACCAGAATCAATAAGAACCATACACGCATTGCTATACTCATATCATATAAAGAAAGGGTTATGTAAAATGGAAAATAACACCACCTATACAAAAACAACTTTGCCCACAGATAGAATCATTATTAATCCTGATAACGCTAGATTCTATGACCGTGATGTAGAATCGTTAGACGACATTGTTGGCATGAATAATATTATCGAACTAGATCATGCACACGTAATTAATTTAGCAAAAGATATTGCCAAAAATGGCCTATTACCAAATCAGTCCCCAATTGTTATGCCACTAAAAAGCAAATCCGGCTACTATCTTACTTACGACGGAAATCGACGTCTAACTAGTTTGAAACTCATTACAACTTATAAAAACGATTTAAATAAATTTTCACTAACAACATCAGAAAAAGAGATATTATCCCAATTAGAATCTACAATTTCTAGGATTGAATGTATCGTTTCTGAAGACGAAAGTTATGTTAATCAATTATTACTGAAAATTCATGGTGAGACAACGCCTGGTCTTAGGCAAGTTAATTGGTTAATACAGGCTAAAGCAAAGCACATGAGAAAAACCTCAGGAGAAATATTACCGGACCTGGCCTTCTTACATTTATTAGAAAATATTTCTGCAGGAGACACAACTCTACTAGATATTATACATTCTGGCAAATGGGTTTCAAAAATGAAACGTTTTTTAAACAATAAAAAAAATATGCTTCTTCTCGGATTAGAATTCACTACAAACAGTAGAATCATATGTTATTTCCAAAAAGACTCATCTAATGCTCTGCTAATTAAGTTCCTAAAAAAAGTGAACAATGAACCTGCTAGTAAAATTGCACAAACAGTACAAGAGCGCAATAATTTTCTGGCAGCATTTATTACTGAAAATAAACTAGACAAATTACATTTAAATAATATGCAATATATATATGATCCATATACAAATACTTTCTCACTTTCTAATATCCCTTTAAACAAAGATAATTTTAATAAAAATTTGATTGCATTCAAAAAGAAACACATAGTTTCTACGGATTCTACGGGCTCTACAGATTCTACAGATTCTACGGGCTCTACAGATTCTACGGACTCTACAGATTCAGAAAATACGATACCCCACTCAGAAAAAGGCCCTTCTACAGCACCTGCCTCCAGCGATCAATCAGCTCATACTCCATCACAATCAATACCAGCAGCAACTCCTACTCCATCTAAGCGGAAAAAATATCCAACATTTTTTTCACAATTAAAATATAATAATATTAATGCGACAGATACAAAAACTCTACCATTATTAAAGATTTGTAAAGAAATACAATCTTTCTCCAAAGGCCCCTATCATGCTTATCAAAAATATCCAATAGCAGCAACAGTTTTATTTCGCAGTCTAGTTGAACAATGTTTCAAATATTTATTACGAAAATCATTTCCAACAATTTTTAATGATTTAAAAAACAAAAATGCTGGGCAAGATCCCTTATTAGGAGACTTAATTAAAAAAATATCTTTTAAAAAAAAGGATATCTTTACAGATCCAGCAACTCTCAGAAATTATAATGCTCTATTCGATGGGACAGGTTTTAAAGATGGCCTAGATTTAGCCGCTCATCATAGCCGTACAGATGTTGATTTTTTAGAGGAAAAAGCTCAAAACTTCATTCTTATTGCAGACCACATCCTAAATACCGAACTCAAAAACTTAGAACCTTGACATCTATGTACCGTCCATGGGATAATAAACGTGGATAAATTTAAGGAGAATATTATACATGGACATACTTTTAATTGAGCCTGCATATAAAAATAAATACCCACCTATGAGTCTAATGAAAATAAGTACTTATCATAAAAATCGCGGGGACAAGGTCTTCTTCATAAAAGGAATCAAAAAGCTCACAAAATCATGGGATAGAATTTACATCACTACATTATTTACTTTTCATTATTCAGATGTAATTAAAACCATCAACTATTATAAGCCGTACGTATCTAACCAAAACAATATATTCGTCGGAGGAATTTTAGCTACTCTTTTACATGATGATTTATTAAGAGACAGCGGGGTATCGAATATTATCAAAGGACGTTTATTGGATTCGGCTTTACTAGGTTTCAATGATCACATTAATATTGACTTATTACCTTTAGATTATGATATTTTATCCGATACAGATTATCAATATCCATCTGGAGACAACTTCTTTGCTTATACTACACGCGGATGTATAAACCATTGCCCCTTTTGTGCCGTCCCTGAACTTGAAGGGAATTTGCAAATTACTAATAATATCGTTGAACAAATTATGTCTGCGCAAGAACTTTATGGAGATAAACGCAATTTATTACTAATGGACAATAACGTTCTAGCTCTTCCAGCCAACTCATTAAAAAAAATAGTAAACGACTTAAACGAATTAGGCTTTGTAAATACGCCTACATTCCAACATCCATCTGCTTTTTTAAAATATTTTGATATGTATCATCGTTATATATCCGAAAAAAAATGCACCACAAATATAGAAAAAAAGCTTTCTATGGCATTTGAAAAATTAACTACAAAACATATTTCTAAAATATACAGAGAGCAGATTAATGATTTATTATCTAATATAGGTGCAATGTATGCAAATCGTACACAAATGATTCTTGACAATATTGACTTTTTCATTAAAATAGAAAAAAAATATTCTTATAAAAAACCAATGCAACGTTTTGTCGATTTTAATCAAGGCATGGATGCTCGGCTCTTAACGCCAGAAAAAATGGGCATTTTGAGTCAACTGCCCATTCGACCTTTTCGAATCGCATATGATAAAATAAAATTAACTGACATATACACAAATGCCATACGTTTAGCCGCTCAGTATGGAACGACTATTTTTTCTAACTATTTATTGTACAATTTCAATGACACGCCTATCGATTTATATAAACGCTTAGAAATAAATATTAGCTTAGCTGAAGAATTAAATGTGCATATTTATTCTTTTCCTATGAAATTTGAACCTATAGAGAATAAAAAACGCGGGCACATTGATTCAAATTGGAACTATCACTATTTAAGAAGTATAAAGGCTATTTTAAATGTATCTAATGGCGTTTTTGGCGGAGATCGTAGTTTTTTTGAAAAAGCTTTTGGTCATAATGAAGTAGAATTTTATGAGATACTGTCAATGCCAAAAGATCTTTTGACTTATAGAACATACTATGAATCATTAGGCATTACGACTAAATGGCTCACAGAATTCAGAGACCTACCTCATTCGAGCCAAGCTCTTTTATTAAACCTTATATCAAAAGATATTTATCATAGTGACGAAGCCAGAGTGAATGATGTTTTACGATACTATAACCCTCAGCACATAAACAAAAAAAAAGGAATCCTTAACATATAGGATTCCTTAAAGCAGTTGCCCACAACAAACATTCCATCATTTAGAGAAACCCTTATTGTGCATATGAGTCGTGCTACTTTTTGTCTGAGTCTGTTTAGCTTGATTTTGTGCATTAGCTATTACCAATCTCAACATTTCAATATCTTTATGTGTCCCAATATTGACTAATTGAATCTTCCCCATAGCATCTTTTAACTCATGATCTAAAAAAATTTTTCCTATTGCTTCATTCAAAAATGCAGTTGTTAATAATTTCACACCATTAAAATCAACTTTTATATCTGTTGCATTCTCTTTTTTAACTTCTTCCTTGATTTTCACAAAAATCTTTTTCCCTTGCGCATTATCAATTGCAGCAGGATTCTTCAAAAGATCACTAATGGATATTTTTGATATTCTTTTTCCTTGAGATTTCTCAAATTTCATATTAACTCACACTCCTTTTCAGTCATACTTGATTCCTTTTTTCATATAATAAATAATAGACCAAATACAGCTGAAACTTGCCTATCTGACTCGTAAAATACTCATCTTTTTTTATTTGCAAACCCGCAAAGGCATTCTTCTGTTCCAAACCCACATTATAATATTTTTCAAAATCACCCCCGGTATCCATGTCTTTAAGACTATCACAAATTGCAATCAGCTTCTCTATCGTTAAAGACTCATCTATTTTTGAATATGCAATTGGCGTAGAAATTTTTACTTCATGAAATAATTTGTCATCGTAAATATGTTCTCTGTCAAAGTGAGTAAAAATGGCAATATTATCTTTGTAAGAAAAGTTCACTACCTTCCTAAGCGTATCTTGTTCAAGACATTTTTTTGTTGAAGAATAGACCAAGCCATTTTTTCCCGTTTCTTTTAAATACTGTGCTACCATTTGGGGTAATACGTATTCTTCATAAAAATAGTAAGTTGAATGTTCTTTCTTCCTTTCAAAGCTACAACATTCTATTAAAATAAATTCAAAAAACCATTTTTTAAATTTATCAAGCGTAATTTCCTCACTATATTCAGGAATTAGACTGTCTGTCATTTTGCGCTTTAAGAAAAAATCTATTTTATTACGAAAATCTATGACATCAAAACTGTTTTTAAATTCTATTGTAGATACCTTATATTCATCACATGAGTCTCCCCCTAGTTCGTTAATAATATCATAGACAGAAAGCCCTAAGTAGAAGAGGGGTTGCCCTGTTAAACTATATCGTTGATTGGATATTAAATAACGTTTATTAAAGGGAATATGAAACATATCCAATTTTGTTAATATATCTTGTGATTTTCTCGCTCTGAATAATATATATTTTTGTATATCAATTTCTTCATTTAGAATTTGCTTGGATTCGATAAATTTTTCTAAAAGACTAATTGCCTCTTTGCTTTTGAAATCTATCCATTTGACATATATATTTTCAAGTTCTATAAACGCATCCTGTATGGTTGTAATATCTATTTCTTTTAAAAATTGATAAACAATTTTTTCGTATTCTGTCATCTGGGATATTATAGTACCATCTGTACTTATTTGATTTTCAATCAATTTCAATTCAGTTAAAAACGCTAACTTGTAGTTCTGTAAAACATCTTCATAACGCTCGCTTTCTACTTGGCACAATCGCCTTAGTTTAAACTGATATTGATGTGTAAAAAAATCTGCTATTTCACTCATACTAATTATCCCCCAAAAAATCTGCTAATGAATATATTTCCTGAATCTCTGCCACATTTTCTTCATTTTTAAATTCACGAATATTAAATCTTAAAACTATATAGGTTCCTGGAAAAGTCTTTCGCATATCCTTAATAATTTGCCCACTATATTGATTCTCTGCTCTAAAAAAACACTTACCAGATATAATTTCCATACTTCCTCTATTATTTCTCACAGTTTTATCTACAAAATATAAGCCCACTCCTCCTATTTCTAAATTAGTTTTTGTCGTATTACCCAGTTTCAAAGCCCACAAAATAGCTTCTGAGTCTTTATCAAATTGCATTTGTCGTTCTCTTTTTATAACATAACGCATGGTTTCTCCAAAATTTCCAATAATGAATTCCAAATCACTGTTATCGTACTTCCAAGAAATTGTTACAAAAAAGGATTCTGCATGTTGTGTATTAATAAAGACTTCCATCAAACATTGTGATATCGTTTTATATGCATCAAATTTCCCTTCAAAATCAAAATAACGAAATATATGCTTTAAGTATTTGTTAAAATCATCTAACCTATTTGCCAAAAAAAACTTAAAAGAAGCATTTCTTAGTATGTTATCTTCTTCTATTCTCAGCAATTTTCCTTCAAAAAATAAATATTCTTTTTCTGTTTCATCTTCACCAAAAAAATTCCGAAAGAAGACCTTATTTCTTTCTGCTAATTTGTATAATACCATCGTCAAAGGTGTAAACATTAGTATATCTATATAGCGTGTATGACAAAAATCTAATATTATTTTATCCCCACTATGTTTTTTAAATGAAAACCATAAATTTGATATATAATTAATAGTTTTTTCCGCATCTTCAATATTTCTTGGCATATTTATTTCTATACATTTATCCATTGCTATCCTCATTTCTTATTTGAAAATATAAAAACCGCCAAATAGATTATGACGCAGTATAAAACAATGGAGTATCTTGTATTTCATTATATCAAGCCGATATATTCTGTCAATCATCATATAATAAAAAGGAAGATGACGACAAAAATCATCTGTAAATGCATACATCGCATCAAAGACCACTACCTTGGAAATAAGATTCATACGATTAGTTTTAGGAGGATTATCATGAAAAAAACATTTCTACTTATGCTAACACTATTGCTACTGGCAACATCTGCTGTATCTGCTGCACCAGCCTGGCAACAAACTGGGGACAATGCGGCGCAGACAAACTCT
>WSSedB1CaDRAFT_10000605_pt1 | contig 15038 bp, 12 predicted proteins | sample WetSurSB1Cattail_FD_9460 | JGI IMG/M metagenome (IMG submission 9460)
TATCGGGACGGGAGCTATCGGGACGGGAGCTATCGGGACGGGAGCTATCGGGACGGGAGCTTTCAAAATGAAATACATTGATTTAGCTTTGTGTACTTTGAGCCTTCATTGAGCCCTTTGTGGTTAAAAAGGTCTTTTCAACATCCCCTGTTTCATGTACGTTTAAATTATAGGCTTTTAACCTCATTCACCAGGTTCTGAAGAGTGCTCTTTGCATCTCCAAAAAGCATTCTTGTCTTATCATTATAGAACAACAAATTTTCAATAGCGGCATAACCTTTGCCCATACCACGTTTCATGACAATGATATTCTTAGCATCACGTGCCTTGATGATCGGCATTCCGTATATAGGACTTGACGGATCATCTTCAGCAGCAGGATTTACAACATCATTTGCACCGATAACCACAATTACATCGGTATTTGGCAGATCAGGATTTATTTCATCGCTTTCAATAAGCTGTTCATAAGGCACATCAGCTTCTGCAAGTAAAACATTCATATGCCCGGGCATACGTCCTGCAACAGGATGAATAGCATACCTGACCTCTACGCCTTTCTCTTCCAGAATTTTATCAAGTTCATGGCAGATATGCTGAGCCTGAGCTACAGCAAGACCATAGCCCGGAACGATTACCACTTTTCTGGAATAAGTAAGAAGAACGGCAGCATCAGAGATTGATATCTCTTTCACTGAACCGGTAACAGTAACATTGGTCTGTCCTCCTCCACCGAACACTCCAATAATGACGTTCAATAATGAACGGTTCATTGCCTTACACATAAGAACTGTCAGAATTGTTCCGGCCGAACCCACCAGTATCCCTCCTGTAAGCATTATCTGGTTATTATACAGGAAGCCCCCCATTGCTGCAGCTACTCCGGTAAATGAGTTAAGAAGCGAGATTACTACAGGCATATCAGCTCCTCCTATCGGCATAACAAATAAAACACCGTATATTACTGATATTGCGAACATTATATAAACTAAGGGGGCAAGTTCAGCGCTCGACCGGACATGGCGTGTCATAATGAAAATTATGAATCCTATCAGTATGGCAAGAATTGTGAGATTTACATACCTCATAGCTTTTATGCGCATATCACCAATTCTTCCATCGAGTTTCCCAAATGCTATCATACTCCCGGCCCATGAAACAGTTCCTATCATAAGACCCAAAAGTATTGCAAGCACCTCGCCATTAGCCATGCCGCTTTTAGCAATAAGTTCAGGACTAACATTCGGAAATTCAATCATTGATATAAGTGCTGCAGCGGCTCCGCCCATTCCATTGAAAAATGATACCAACTGTGGCATTGCCGTCATTTTGACCCGTTTTGCAATAACCCATCCAATAACACTGCCAATGGCTATCGCTGTAAGAATCAGTCCTATATTTCCAATAGGTTTCCCGTCCCTGTGATGAAGGAGAATCGTTGCAACTATTGCCATTACCATTCCGACAGCCGCTAGAGAATTGCCTTTTCGTGCTGTGGCAGGATGGCTAAGCATTTTTAATCCCAGAATAAAAAGAACTGAGGAGATCAGATAAATCAGCTCTAATATTGAGAGTCCGGTCTGTAGTTGAGACAGTTGGTTCATAATAATGGTCTTTTCTGAATTTATTCCGGTTAATTTTTCTTCTTTTTAAACATTTCAAGCATTCTGTCAGTGACAACAAAACCTCCGACAACATTTAATGTGCCTAAAACAACTGCCAAAAATCCAAGAATTAATGACCCAGTTGTTTCTGCATGACCCATTACTATTATAGCTCCTATAATTACGACGCCATGGATTGCATTAGCTCCCGACATAAGCGGGGTATGAAGAACGGCCGGAACATGGCTTATTACTTCAATACCGAGGAATATTGACAGGATCACGATAAAAATTGCTTCCCTGTTCAGTAAGTAAAATTCAAGAATTTTTTCCATAACTTATATTATTTAATATTCAGCAGTTGCCTTACTCTCTGGCTAATATACTCTCCTGCATGTACCGCAGCAGTACCGTTTATAATCTCATCCTGCATATTAAGAAAGAGTTTAGCTTCTTTATCCACCATTATCTTAAGAAGGTTAATAATATTGCAACCAAACATTTTACTTGCATCGGATGGCATTTCTGACGGATAGTCGGATTTTCCAATAATATTTACTCCGTTTACTATAATGTTTTTGCCATTCTCGGTCAGTTCACAGTTGCCTCCTGATGAGGCTGCAAGGTCAATAATAACCGAACCTGGTTTCATCGACCATACTGTCTCTTTCAGTAAAAGAACAGGAGCTTTTCTACCGGGTATCTGGGCTGTTGCAATTACCACATCGGCAGCAATAGCATGTTGTTGTATAAGTTCCTGTTGTTTCTTTTTAAACTCTTCCGTCTGTTCAACGGCATAGCCTCCGGCTGCCTTATCTTCCTTTGCTCCCTCAACTTCAATGAACTTTCCTCCCAGACTTTTAACTTCCTCTTTTACGGCTGTCCTTACATCGAATACTTCAACAATTGCACCCAGTTTTCTGGCAATAGCAATAGCCTGTAATCCTGCAACTCCTGCTCCAAGAATAAGAACATGTGAAGGCTTGATAGTTCCGGCTGCCGACATAAACATCGGGAAGAATCTTGGTAATAATGAAGCAGCCTCTAGTACAGCTTTGTAGCCCGAAACTGTTGCCATCGATGAGAGAATATCCATTGACTGTGCCCGCGTGGTCCTTGGTATAAGATCAAGCGCCAGAACCGATAGTCCGCGAATACGTGCCTTTTCAAGCCACTCCCTATTAACAACCGGGTTAAGTACAGAGCATAGTACCTGGCCTACTTTAAAAGAATTAATTTCATCATCAACAGGAGGATTAATTGAAAGCAACATTTCAGATCTGTCAATTACATCTTTACGTTCAGCTATTTGAGCGCCGGCTGAAATATAAGCTGAGTCGGAAGCAAATGCTCTTTCACCTGCTGCTGTTTCTATCAGCACATCGATGCCCATTTTTTTTAAAGCATTAACTTCGGCAGGAAGTATAGCTACCCTGTTTTCAGTTCCTGTTTCTTTTAGGACGCCTATTATCATAATCAGAAGTTTGGAGTTTGTAGTGCTTTAAGTTAAAACTGAATTTGTTACAATATAATAAACAATACTTTATTACCGTCTGATTACTAACAAAAATTAAATATCAGTGTTTAATCTTAATCAGAGTAACTTCGAGTACCAGCGTTTCATCAGGAGAAATTACCAACCGCTTCCGGCCTGCTATCTCCTTGCCATAAAACCCGCTGTTTACGCCGTATGCCAAATCAGGAGGCACAATTAAAAGCCTCTTCTCACCTTCTTTCATATCTCCAAGCGCTTCTAAAAGTCCCTTCACCAATCCGTCTTTTCCGAGAATATATGAAAAATCAGAAGGTTTTGATCCTGATACAGGTTTCCCATCATCGGTTGAACTAACAAAATCCTGACCTGAAATCACTTTCCCGACATATTTGATATTTAATACAGAACCCTCAGCAGGTTTGTCTCCTCTCCCCTCTATCAGCACTTTATATCTCATCCCATCGGACAAAGTAATAAGTCCGGGGTAATTATCTGTAATATATTTCTCCTCACTTGATTTTTTCATCCCCTTTTCATAATTGACTTTCTTCCATTGCCGGTCCACCAACTCTTTAAAAGTAGTATCATTAACAATAAACCTTTCTGCCCTGTCACCAGCTCTTATTATTGTTATTGAATAAGTTGTATCTCCCTGAGCAATTTTATTCACTACATCCATGCCATCCACCACTTCTCCGAAAAGAGTATAGTTGCCATCGAGATAAGATCTGTCTGCAAGTGTAATATAATACTCGCAGGTATTAGTGTTCGGACCCGAGTTTGCCATTCCTATCATACCGGCTTTATTATGGCTCAGATCGCTGATCTCATTTGGGATCTCATACCCTGTTGAATTTACATCAGCATTTGCAGGGTCTTTTACTATTGCCGGTTCACCGCCCTGTATGACATGTCCTTTTACGACCCTGTGCCATATTGAACCTTTATAAAATGGAAAGCCTTTAGGATAAGAAGCATTAGTAAGAGTTCCTTCTGCAAGTCCAACAAAATTGGCTACTGTCATAGGTGCTTTGCTGTAGTCAAGAAGAACGGAAAACTTACCTTTGTTTGTATTAAAGTCGGCATAGATACCATCGGGCATAAAGAAATTATCACGTGAAAGCAAATGATCGAGATTTGCCACACCATAAGCGACAACCGCAGTAAACATCGAAGAATACTCTTCATATTCAGGTATTACCTCATTATAGGTATCAAGTGTTGTATGCCATGTACGACCATATTGTTGTTCTCCTTTTGTTCTGAATCCGAAAGCAGGTACATCTTTTTGTAAAAATGAAAATGTATCAGTACCCCCTCTTCCTCCTTTTCTTAAAGGTTTAGGTCTTTCTGTAAGTTCAAACGGATATTTTGGGTTTAAGCCCATAACTGGTTTGATAACCTGCTGAAAATCTGCCATCATTGCTTTTGGAACGCTCAGACCCGAAATACAGTTGGTTCCCCCGTCGCGGTTAAAAACAGCGGATATTCTTGGAAGTTTGTCAGGATTTTGTTTAACCCATGCGGCAGAACCAAGCAAGCCGTATTCTTCAGCGGCCCATAGATGTACCATGATTGTACGTTTGGGCTTACCACCTGCTTCCATAATCAGGCGTGCAGCTTCCATGGCTACAGTAGCTCCCGAAGCATTATCGATTGCTCCTCCCGCACCGTCAAATCCATCGAGATGTCCACCAAGTATCACATATTCATCGGGATATTTTGTACCTGGTATCCAGCCGATTACATTATGATATTTTATGGGACCGGGCCTGAAATAATTTCGTATATCAAATTCCAGCACGACTCTTTTCCCTTTCAAAACCAGTTCTTTAATCTCATTATATTGTTTATCAATAAGCTTTATATCAGGCAATACAGGAAGGTTATTCCATGAATCAACTTTCCCATACAATAACCTTATGGGAAATGGTGAAAGCTGGATTGTACCAAGTGCACCGGCTTCCCTGATCAGTCGTGTGAGTTCTGATTCACCGCCACGATCGCGTGGCCAGCCTGAATTGATTCCATCTATTAATATCCACGCACCTTTTATACTGTCTCGTATAGTCCAGAATTCCTCAACTGACCTTGGTGATATCATCACATGTCCCTTCTGGCGACCTTTTGTTCCAGAAGTATATGACGGGGTTCCGAAATCGAGAGTAATCTCATCGGGGTAAACCATCTTTCCAAACCAGGCTCCTCTGTTAAATCCTACAGCCATCTCACCGGCTTCCTCCATCTGTGCCATCATTCCCCACGACTTCATAGTATTCACAGCCCATTCGCAGGCACTGTAATATCCGTCGGAACCTGTAAGCCTGTCACCAAATCTGTTGGTAAGATAATCAATATGCTCCATGACCTTGTTGTCAGTAGTACCAAGTCCGATTATTTTGTCAATAACCGGATCATTCTGACCACTGGCGGCAATACCAGATAACAGAAAGATAATCAGGAAAAAGGATCTTGCTTTTCTCATTTCAGATATTATTATTAAAAATAGCTCCAGTTTAAATTGATCATTAAGAAGTAACAAAATTATTGTCTATTTGCTGTTAAAGGCTTTCACTAAGAGTCATAAAGGATTTTAAAAATATATAATTCTGCATACATCCATTTGTAAACAGAAAAACAAAAATAGAAAATTTTAACCTGAAACTGACTCTTATTGTGCATTATCATTGTCCCGGAAATTGACAATCTTTTTGTACTTTTGCATTATAAAATGAAGGGAAAGGGTACCGATACAAAATCAATCCAGGAGATCGGATGGTTAAAGCTTGACAATGCAGCAAAACTGTTTCCGGCTATTATGTCAGGAGAACTGCCTGCGGTCTTCAGGATAACTGTTGCACTTAAAAGCCCGGTAAGATTTTCGTCAATAAAAGAGGCTGTGGAGATAACGTCGAGACGTTTTCCCTACTTCAATGTATCACTTGGAAGCGGGTTATTCTGGTATTATCTCGAATATAATAATCAGGTTCCACGGCTGCAAACCGAAGAAAAAATACCTTGTACAGCCTTTGCTGCGAGAAGAAAGAATGAACCTCTTTACCGGATTCTTGTCAAAGAGAACCGGATTTCTGTTGAATTCATTCATATTCTCACTGATGGTGGTGGAGCTTTCGAATATCTGAAGACACTGTTGTATACCTATTTCAGGATAAACGGAAACACAATTCTTTCTTCAGAAGGAATCATATTGCCGGAAAGTCCGATAGCAGAGGGCGAGATGGAAGACGGATACAAGAGGTTTTTCAGAAAGAAGACACCACCTCCGGGCAAACTGACAAAAGCCTGGCACCTGCCCTATTTGCTGAATGATAAACCACGGTTGAAAGTAATCCGTTCTGAAATTCTTCTTGAAAAGCTTATTGATATTGCCAGAAGTAATAAAGTATCTGTAACTGAATATCTCGTTTCAGTTTATCTTTTCACGCTTCAGACTATCTTTCTGGAAGAGAAAGAGAAGGAAAAGAAACAAAAAAGAGGCGTTTTGCGAATTGAGGTCCCGGTAAATCTCAGAAAAAAATTTCCAAGTATTACTATGCGCAATTTTTCTCTCTTTGTTCTTCCCGAAATTGATCTGAGACTTGGAATATACTCATTCGGCGAAATACTTAAGATTGTGAATTATCAGCTGCAGACAGGAGCAGATGTCAAACAGATTACTCGTTTCCTATCGCAAAATGTGGGACATGAAAAAAGTCCTTTTGTCAGATTTCTGCCTCTATTTATAAAATCGATGGCAATCTCCGCAGTTTACCGAAGGCTGGGATCAAATCAATGTTCCGGAATAATGACTAACCTTGGCAGTGTAAAACTGCCCGAAGAAATGGAAGAGCTTATCAGTTCATTTGAAATAATACCGACTCCTCCTAATACTCATGTAAAAATAAGCTGTGCCATGATAACTTTCAAAAACCACCTGCGGCTGGATTTTTGCAATATTACCAGATCTACGAGGTTTGAAATGTGTTTCTTAAAACACCTGACAGATGCCGGGATACCGGTTAAAATACTGAATAATAAATAAATAATCACATTATGAGTTATTGTGTAAATTGTGGTGTAGAGCTCGATACGGAGTTCAATTCCTGTCCTCTTTGCGGATTTACAATTGGGAATACACCAGCTAAGGAAACAAGCGATCTCTCAGAGCATTATCCATCAGATATTATTCTATTGCATAAAAAAGAAACAAGGATAAATATCTGGGAACTGTCGGGTATTATTGCATTCTCAGGAATAGTTGTATGTACTATTGTCGATCTCGTAATTGGCAAAGGCCTTTCATGGTCCTTATATGCTGATACTTCTATTCTGGCAGCGTGGGTCAGCCTTACTTTGATCCTGCTTGCCTTCAGAAAATATTTTCTTATAATTCCCGGTCTTCTTATTACCATACTTTCTTTGCTGTTTCTGTTTAACCTTTTTTCGCCACCGGTTAACTGGTTTTATGGTATCGGACTACCCATAACAATAGCTCTTTTTGTTGCTGTCAGCATTATTATCTTACTATATAAAGTTGCAAATTTTAAAGGTTTTAATATCCTCGCATTCGCTTTTTTTGTGCTCTCCGGATTTTGTATTGTCACTGAAGTATTTATCGATAACTATCTGTCAGATGTAGTTGATATCCACTGGTCGGCATTAGTTGCAGTTTCAATTCTTCCAATATCTCTAGTACTGCTTTTTGTCCATTACAGGATGAAAAAGGGGAAAAGGCTCGACAGTTATTTTCATGTATAGTACCATCTATTCAGAATTTATTTGCTGTTGAAAAGTTCTTTTAACAACAAACCTGCCTGCCATCAGACAGGGAAGACACAGAACACTGAAAGATAAGAGTTATTGCTGCATAGAGGGCCTGTGCCAAATTATCCTGTACTTTATAATCTTTCTCTTAAAGCTCCAAAAACAGATAATTCATTAAGCTTTATAACCTGTTTAAAAGCAGATTGAAATTTATTTATCATAATTTGAAAAAGATTATATTTAACCCCTTGAATCTAATCCTATCAAAATGAAAAAGACCTTTCTGGCTGCAATTGCTTCCGTAATTATTATTTCAACAGTTCAATCCCAGGTTATCAAATCGCCGGCTGAGTTTCTCGGATACGAGCTCGGCACACAGTTTACTTACCAATACAGGGCTGTTGATTATTTCAGATATATTGCAGGCAATTCACCTCTCGCATTATATCGCGAATATGGCACCACAAATGAAGGTCGTACACTTGGGGTCTGTTTTGTTTCAAGTGAGGAAAACCTCGCTAATCTTGAAGAGTACAGGAAGAATAATCTTATAAAAGCCGGATTACTAAAGGGGGAATTTACAGGGAAACAAATTCCTTTTATCTGGCTCGCATATAATGTTCATGGAAATGAGGCTGTTGGAATGGAAGCCGCAATAAAGACACTCTACACACTGGTAAGTGGTTCATATCCTGGCGTTTCAGAATACCTCAAGAGTTGTATAATTGTGATTGATCCCTGCCAGAATCCCGACGGACATGATCTTTACACAAACAGGTACAGGAATACCATGAACAGTATCACAAATCCCAATGCTGAATCATGGGAACACAACCAGGGTTGGCCCGGTGCACGGACGAACCATTATTTGTTTGATCTTAACCGTGACTGGACCTGGCAAACCCAGGCAGAGACTCAACAAAGACTGAGTTTTTACGACCAGTTTATGCCACAGGTCCATGCTGATTTTCATGAAATGGGAGTCGAATCGACATTCTTTTTTGCACCAGCAGCTAACCCATGGAATACCGTAATCACTCCATGGCAACACGAATTTCATAAGCTCATGGGAGATGTTACATCTGCTCTTTTCAATGAAAAATTCAAGCTGTATTTTACAAAAGAAAGCTTCGACCTTTTCTATCCCAGCTATGGCGACACATGGCCAATACTTAATGGTGCAGTCGGATTTACCTTTGAGCAGGGAGGAGGAGGTCCGGCCGGTGTTGAATATAAACTTGAATCAGGTGACACTCTTACCCTGAAGGATAGAATAGATGGGCATTTCACGGCATCTATGGCTGCCATAAAAGTTTCATATGAAAACAGGGAAAAACTTATTTCAGAGTATAATCAGTACTTTGAAGAAGGTATGAAGAATCCGCAATTCCAATATAAATCTGTGATTATAAAGGGATCTAATGAGAAAGCAAATATGGCCGATTTTCTTAAACTTCTTGAAAGAAACCAGATAAGATACAGCTATGCTGGCAATACAGGGAAAAAATTTAATGGCTTTGACTACTCTTCAGAAAAAAACGGGGATGTTACAATCGAAAAAGGTGATATCCTTGTTAGTGCCTATCAACCCCAGTCCCATCTTGTAAAGGCATTGTTTGAGCCTGTCAGCAAGATCACTGATTCTCTCACCTACGATATAACAGCCTGGGCGTTGCCATATGTATATAATCTGAAAGCATTTGCTCTTACTGAAAGGATAACTCCCGATACTTCGAAAATCGTGATTAAAAAAATTATAAATGAAGACAGCAAGACTAAACCATATGCTTATGTAGCAAACTTTACAGGCTTTGATGAACTTCGGTTTATGGCAGCACTCTTTAATAAAAATGTGAAGCTGAGATATTCATTATACCCTTTTGTCCTTAACGGTAACAATTTTAACAGGGGAAGTATTGTCGTAACCAGGGGTGATAATAAGGATGTGGAGCTTACTTTTGATAAGATCGTAACCACAGCAGCAAATGAATGTCAGGTACAACTGATACCAACAATTACCGGTTTAGTTGATAGCGGGAAAGATTTCGGCTCGGAGAATACTCCGCTGGTAAAAAAGAGATCGGTTGCATTGCTTTGTGGCGAGGGCACTTCGCAGACCTCTGTCGGGGAAATTTGGTATTTCTTCGAGAAAGAATTAAAATATCCTGTAACACTCATAAACACAGAAACAACAAAAAAATTTGATCTAAAGGATTATGAGGTTGTGATACTTACTACAGGCAAGTATTCCAAAATTAAAGACACTATTTTTAATTATGTCAAAAAAGGTGGACGTGTAATTGCAATTGAGAAAGCTATTTCACTGTTCGCGGGTGAAAAAACCACTGCTCTGGCAAAGGCAATTGAGACAAGAACTGCGGAACAGAAACTGACCGATAAGAAAATTAAAAGTGATGACTCAACCCTTCTAAAAAAGTTTGAATATGAAAATGAAAATAGATATAAGCTGTCTGAGAATTCAATAGGAAGCATTTATAAAGTCAGACTCGACGATACACATCCTTACACATTCGGTATGAGTAAAGATTGGTTTGTACTGACGGACACTTCAGGTTATCCATACCTTACAACGGGCAGCAATATAGGATATATTCTTGAAAAAGAACCTGTTTCCGGGTTTGCCGGATTTAAATTCAAAGATAAAATTAAAAATACTTTAGTTATCGGATCTGAAAAAATAGGATCGGGAGAAGTCGTCTATATTACTGATGATCCTTATTTCAGGGCATTTTGGAAAAGCGGAAGAGTACTACTAGGAAATACGATATTCAGATAAAATATTATCTCCCTCACCAGATTTTTATAAATGACTGATCTGCTTGTGTTTATCACTGTAACCATTATACTGATCAGATATTATTAATTGATTACCGGTTCCCCAACGCCGCTTATTCAATCGTGAAAAATAATTATATCTGCATGGTTACCGGCTACGTTCCTATCGAGCTGACTATCCGGCTTATAAATGGTGCTCCTATCTGAGCCATGCATGTCAGCATGAAAAATCTTCTCATTCTTTTTCCAGCTTTCAGGTTGAATGTATTATTAGTCGAACAGGAAAAATGTTCGTGTGACATAATTTTTTTTTGCCTCTCTAAATAATGATTCAGTTTTTTTCATTTTTGGTTTATTTAAATATGAAGCTTATTCCACTGTACAAAGATGAGGCTGAAATATCCTGAATACTTACATAATCAATGAAATAATTTACATAATTAACAGATATAGCGACAGTATAACTAAAACAAGTAGTGAGAACATAATTATGCAGTATTTTACTAATCTTTAAATATCAAAGAATCATAATTATTCTTATCAGTCTGGTTTTATGATATTTATAAATCTTTACCAATAAAAAAGAGAAAGCTTGTTCCTTGAAATTTAATTTTACTTTGCGGTGAGTTTTCCTGTGAAACTGAAATAGTTCACTTTTTTCGAAATCATATCTGGAAACCTGCAAAAATTAGTTGCTTATTTAGAACTATTATAAGTTTGTGTTATTTTATTCACAATGTTATTTTATTCACACTAATTAATTATCTTTGCACTGCAATAATTTAGCCAGACCAGATAAATAAACGGCTTGAGCTCAATAAATAAAGAGGTTACAATAAAAACAATGACAATCAAAGAAATAACCAGGATTATAGATGGAAAGGTGATTTGCTGTGAAGAAAAATTGCCAAACAATATAGAATATGCCTTTTCCTCCGATCTCATGAGTGATGTTTTGACTATTGAAAAAGAAAACCTGGTTTTAATCACTGGTCTGGCAAATCTCCAGACAATAAGAACCTCGGAGATGTCCGACATAAGCTGTATTATATTTGCCAGGGATAAAAAAATCGGAGAAGATATGGTTTCTCTTGCAAAAGAGAATAATATGATCCTTATAGAAAGCCCTTATTCAATGTTCCATATTTCCGGGGAACTTTATAAAGCCGGGATTAAATCAATTTACTAGGCGATGCAATTCAGGCATAAAATATCGGGAGGTGACTTTAGCAAAGCCGGAAATATTGCAAGCTCAGTAAAGAAAATTCTTCACCAGCTAAATATTGACCATTCTGTTGCAAAAAGGATTGTTATTGCGCTCTACGAAGGTGAAGTAAATGTTGTAGCTCATGCTTATTCAGGAATTATTGAGGTTGATGTAAACGAAGACAAGATTAAAATAAAAATTACCGATAAAGGTCCGGGAATACCAAATATAGAGGAAGCAATGAGAGAAGGCTATTCAACAGCCACTCCGCAAGTGAGAGAAATGGGTTTTGGCGCTGGAATGGGACTGTCTAATATGAAGAAGAACAGCGACTCTATGAATATTTCCAGTATACCCGGGGAAGGGACAATCGTGGAACTTGTAACTTATATAAAACCCAATGCAGGATAGAAATCACAAAAAAGATTTTCATCATGCATTAGCCGTTCAGGATGACTTATGTATCGGTTGCACTCATTGCATGACTGTTTGCCCCACACAGGCAATCAGGGTGAGAAATGGGAAGGCTACCATAATTGCAAATCGCTGCGTTGATTGTGGTGAATGCTTTAAAGCATGTCCGGTATCAGCGATAGTTGTGGAACAAGATGACCTTGAATTAATCTTTAAATATCCTGTCAGGGTTATACTGATACCAAGTGTGCTTATTGGCCAGTTTCCCAGAAAGATAATGACATCAAGCATCTACAACGCATTGAAAGAGATAGGGTTTACACATATATACGAGGTTGAGAACAGTGTGGATATGGTCCTTGAGGCAAGCAGACAATATATGCATGAGAATAAAGACAGACCGGTGATATCCTCCTACTGTCCTGCTATATTAAGACTCATTCAGGTAAAATATCCTTCGCTGCTTGGTAATATCATGAAAGTGAGCCCTCCTATTGATATGTCGGCAAAATATTACAGGGAGAAACTGAAAGAAAGCGGTATTCCGGAAGATCAGATTGGTTTATTTTATGCAACACCGTGTGCTGCCAAAATCGCAGCAATAAAAAGTCCTGTCGGAGAAATTGAATCGTCAGTTACAGGTGTGATTAACATAAACTTTCTTTATAACAGGATACTAAAATTCCTTCAAAAAAAGTACACTGAATCTGCACCTCCTGTTACAGACGACCTTTTAAGTTCAAGAGGTATACTCTGGAGTCTTACCCGCGGTGAGGTTATACATTCAAATGGACGTGCCCTCGCAATTGACGGTATAAAGAATGTAAACGAGTTTCTTGAAAATATTGAAAATGAGAAACTCGATCAGATTGATTTTTTGGAATTAAGAGCTTGTGATGAGAGCTGTGCAGGAGGCATTCTTATCAGTGGAAACAGATTCCTTACTGTAGAGAGACTTAAAAACAGAGCTGAAGAATATAGAGTCAGAGAAGATGACAAGGAGAGAAGATTGGCAAACGGTCTGTTCAAATTAAGTGATCACGGGTTCCTTGGCGATATCAGTCCCCGGCCAATTGACAAGCTTGATGAAGATTTTTCAACTGCTCTTAAAAAACTGGAAAGACAACGAAGGCTAATGTGTTTCCTTCCGGGTTTTGACTGTGGCGGGTGTGGAGCTCCTGATTGCCGGACCTTATCAGAAGATATTGTCCAGGGCCGTGCCCATATCTCACATTGCATTTTTATGCAACAACAGCTGATAAAACAGAATCTGCTAAGCCAGAGCCAGGCTATCAGGGTAACTGAAAATATATGGGGAGAAGGAAGATTAGAAAAAAACTGCAACAAAATTGGCGCTGAAGATGAAAATAACTGACATTATAACAGAATTGAATCTTAAGATTGTTTCCGGCCATAATGGTCTGTCAAATGAGATCACAGGGGGCTATGTTTCTGATCTTCTAAGTGATGTTATGGGAAACGCAAAGGAAGGACAGATATGGATTACTCTTCAGACTCATCAGAATATCATCGCTGTGGCATCGCTCAAAGATATTTCGGCAATTATAATAGTCAAAGAATTTATTCCTGAGGCAGATACAATTGAAAAGAGTAATATTGAAAATATTCCGGTTCTGATTACGGACCTTGATACTTTTAATATTACCGGACGGTTATTTGATTTACTAAAAAAGAGATGAGAGTTTTCAGGGGAGATCTTCATATTCATACAGTCCTTTCTCCTTGTGGAGACCTGGAAATGAGCCCCGGAAATATCGTTAATGAAGCAGCCCTGAAGGGCCTTGATATAATAGGGATTACCGATCACAATACCACCAGGCACTGCGACCTTACTGCAGAGCTGGCAGCTGAAAAAGGGATCTTCGTTATGCAAGGCGCCGAGGTCACAACAAAAGAAGAGGTTCATTGCCTCGCGTTCTTTGAAAATACTGATGCACTTAATAGATTCCAGGAATTTCTTGATTCAAATCTTCCGGATATACTAAATGATCCTGATAAATTCGGGTATCAGCTGCAGACAGATAAGTTCGAAAATACCATCTATGAGGAAAAATTATTGCTCATAAGTGCTATTTCAAAATCATTTGAAGAAACGGCTGCAGCTATCCATAGTCTGGATGGCCTTTTTATCCCCGCTCATATTGACAGAAGAAAAAACAGCATTTACAGTCAGCTTGGATTTCTTCCCGGGAACATGAAGGCAGACGCACTTGAGGTTTCAAAAACATCAACACCCGGGCAGTTTTCAAAGGATCATCCTGAAATAACAATGTTTCCATTAATACGGAATTCCGATGCACACTACATAAACGATATTGGAACAGCATCTACCGGATTCTATATTGACGAACCATCATTCAGAGAAATCAGGCAGGCTTTGAGGGGAGAAAACGGACGAAAGATCTTAGCAGAATGAAAGAATTATCTCTTAACATATTAGATATAGTTCAGAACTCAATCAGAGCGAAGGCTGATGAAATATCAGTAGCGATTTCTGAATCGGTCAGCAATGATAGCTACGAGATTTCTATTACAGATAATGGTACAGGTATTCCAACCGCGATACTTAAAAATGTTACAGATCCCTTCATTACTACACGAACAAAGAGAAGGATGGGTATGGGACTGGCGCTTCTTAAGTACCATGCAGAAATAACAGGCGGGAAAGTGGAAATAAAATCTGAAGAAGGAAAAGGAACAGAGGTAAAAGCCACGTTTTCTTATAAACATATTGACC
>WSSedB1CaDRAFT_10000606_pt1 | contig 15026 bp, 10 predicted proteins | sample WetSurSB1Cattail_FD_9460 | JGI IMG/M metagenome (IMG submission 9460)
TGCACATGGTCCTGCTATAACAACAATTTCAGAACCGCCGATAAGTAATCCGTTAACATTCACGATAGTATTAGCCGGAGTTGTCTTACGACTCACTTTCGAGGGAGCTGAAAATCCCGAATTAACCGGATTACTACATTGATTTGTTTCCATCTTATTTTTTTCATTCAAATTAATATCCAGTATTACTGGTATGTTTCTCAATGTCTTTGGGTGGCGGAGCCATTGAAAATAAGAATTTGCCATTACGGACTTCAGCCATGTAGATATCTCCAATGTCATTCCAGCTTGCATCCAATACTATCTTACCAGTAATTCCCTGATAACCCTGAAAAGTTTTTAAATCTGTGAGCACATCACGGATCTTTACACGGTTGAGACCCGCTTTTTTGATAGCGGCTATTATAATGTTCATACCATCATAAGCATGAGCTGCAAATGTTTCAGGTTCCGTTCCGTATTTTTTGAAATAATTGTTTTGAAATGCCTTTAATTGAGGAATATCGGCATCGGGATTATACTGACAAGTAGTGACGACTCCGTCGGCTTCATTTCCTGCAATTTTGAGAAACTCACCCGAAACCATTCTGCTTGAACCATAGACAGGGAGTTTAATTCCCATCTGACGCATCTGTTGTAATATGAGTGCAGATTCTTTGGCATTTCCCCATATTAGAACCGCATCAGGTGAGGTTACAATAATTCTCTCAAGCTGTGTTTTAAAATCTGTTTCTCCATCGTTGAAACGTTCTTCCATAACCATTGGATGACCTACACGTGTCGCAGTTTCTGAGAATATTTTGATACCCACTCTTCCATAGCGGCCGTTTGTTCTGATCACGGCAACCCTGGAATGGCCATCTTTCTTATATATACGGTCAACCAATGCGTAGCTGCTCTGCCTGTCATCACTGATGACACGAACTACCCATGGTATTGCTGTTTCTGTAAAAGTAGGATCAGTATCACCTGTATTTACCATTGGGATCTCCAGCTTAAGAGTCGCTCTGATAGCAACATGAGAAACAATATCATCGATTGAACCCAGCCAGGCCCATACCTTTTCATCATCCATTTTCACTACTTCATTGGCAGCTGCACCCCATAATCCGACATCGTTATGTATCATAAGCTTAAAGGGAATTCCATTATATCCTCCTTTTTTGTTGGCCTCTTCTATTGCAAGGCTGGCTCCCTGCAACATTTGTGTTCCAAGTGACAAAATCTGCGAACCTTCCAGTGGTCCCAGAAAACCTATTCTGATCTCCTTAAGATCTTTCGGAGCAGGTATCTCACGACCTGCGCCATAAAACAACTGAGGGTCGACAAAAAAGTACTTGTACGCTTTGACAAACCTGTCAAAAGGCAATATTTCATCAGGCGCTTTGCCATAGTTTGCATCTTTATCCTGTCCATTTGTCTTCAGGAAAGGACTCATCAAGAAAAGGATAAAAGTTGCTATTAGCCAATGTTTTGCTTTCATGACCATATTTTTAATTTGATTTACATATTGCATACACTTCAATTTCAACAAGCAGAGTTTCCCAGCATAGCCGTGCCTGGATGCCTGTGCTTGCCGGCAGAGGATCAAGATTCAGCCAGCTATAAAAGGTTGTCCGGATTTTGTTAAATTCTTCATAATCCCTTTCAATATCCCTCAGATAATTTGTTGTTCTTACTACATCGTGCCATGACATTCCTTCAGCAGCCAGAAGATTGGTAATATTGAGGTAAGTTCTCCAAAGCTGTGCTTTAAAGTCACCTATGTGCTCGGCTTTGCCTTCTTCATTCACACTGGCCGTTCCTGATATGAGTAAAACTTTATGACCACCAAAATCAAGTCGCAGTGCTCTTGAAAAGGATGAGGGTTTTTTATAATCATATGCTTCGTTGATTACATGGGGAGCGTGGGTCACATGCTTTTCAATTGGAGGCCGCTTATCATGCAATGAGGGATAAACAGACCGGGTAATCTTATTTTCATCAGATAAAATACCGAGTTTTTTCATTTCTTCACGTTCTCCATTGGTAAGTTTTGACAGATCTATCAATAACTTTTTTTCCTCCATTATTTCAGCAATTTCCATTATTTCAACCTTTTTTAATTATAACTCTTCAACTATTTCAGCAACTCTCCGCGGCTGACTCCATTTTCGGTAGCAACCCAAAGAAAATCTTTATCAGCATCCACCCCAATTGTAAAATTATGACCGATTGAAGGGGATAATGGCATTTCTCTGGTAATCTTATTCATTGTGCTGTCGTCATTTCGTCCATAATTTTTTATGATAGCTTTTCCGTTACTGCTATTGTCAAATTTCTTGTAAGTAACCCAGTTTTTGCCATCCGTACTGCTCAATCCGTTATCACTGCAGATGAATACTACCTGCCCTTTTGCCCTGATAAAATTGATAAAATTACTGGCCAGACCACTATTAGTATCGAAATATCCTTTCCAGTGTGTTCCGTCATAACTACTTAATCCAAAGTATGTTGATACCCATAAAATGCCGTCTGACCATGAAGTTGCAGTTGTTATATCATGAACGACACCATCATCAGGAAGCAGATCAATTTCCATTTCACCATCAGGATCGGTATAATCTTTGAACTGTTTTGTTTTTAATGTATATTCAATAACACCGCCTCCCCATGCTGCTATAAAGACTTTCCCATCACCGGCCGAAACTCCATATGTCCATGGTTCATGCATAGGAGCATTCTTTTCAGTGAATATTTCCCATTCCTTTGTATAGGTATCATAATGACCAGCGCCTCCTCCTGTGGCAGTCCATACATCTTTCCCATCGCAGATAACGCAATAAACCAGATCATTTGGAAGACCGCTGTCAAACTGAGTAAAATTTTCAAATTTTCCACCGGAAAAACGACTTAATCCCCCTAAAGTTCCTATCCAGACATCGCCGGTTTCTTTACTGACATCTATTGCAAGCACTCCGTTATGAGGCAGGCCATCCTTTGTAGTATAAGTTTTCCATTTTCCGTCTTCGTAAACTGAGAGGCCATCGTGTGTGCCAACCCATACACGTTTCCCGTCTATACGAACGGCATAAGCATGATCGGAAGGTAAGCCATCCTTTGTTGTGAATGTGCGCCAATGACCATAAACAGGCATCTGTTCTGCATTTGTTTTAATGTCTGTTTTTGTGGAGCCTTTTGACGGTAAACCGGTATAAACTGAATTCAGGCCCGGAGCAGGTTTCACTATTAAGATAAATCCCAGAGAACAGGCACTTAATATGATTACACAGACTGTAGCCCAGATTAAGTAATTTCTTTGTGTTGTCTTTCTCATGATTTTAGGTCTAATTAGAATTATTTTTACCTTGGTATTTCTTTGATTCTCTTTTTTCGTATTCCGGCGACCTGAGTGATTTCAAATATGCAACCAGATCATTCAGCTGATTTTTTGACATATCGCCAACAAGTCCATGTTTATCATCCTTGCCATATTTTGTCCATATCTCCTCTAAAGTAACAGCACGCCCGTCGTGCAGGTATGGCGGAGAAGCATATATATTATCTAAATGAGGAGTATCAAATAAGATAGAATCGTCGGTTTTGGCAAGTGTACTGACATATGCCATTTTTTTGTCGGTATAATGTGGAAATGGATGGCATGTTATGCAACGGTTATTTTCCGGGATTACCTTTCCATAGTTGTCAACTGATCGTTCAAAAATAGCTTTACCCCTTTCCTGCGCCTCAGTAAGTTCACCATTCGGATTATACATAAGATTTGGCGGACTTTGGATACCTGTAAGGATATAGGCAACAAGAGCATCAAGATCCTTATAACTAAACGTTTCCGTTCTCGTAAGATAAGTAGAGAAACGCATACCGTCCTGTTTGTAAACAGTAAGATTAGTACCCGACCATTTATATGGAGGTGTTTCGCTTATGTCTCTCAAAGTCATCGTATTGGTGACGTTTCGCCCCATATCCTTACCCGACATATTATATACCAGACCATCCTCATGCATATCTGGATGACAGGTATAACAACAGTATTGATTCTGAAAAGTGTGCCCGGCGTTATTAAAAAGACGGCGACCCTGACGTGCCACAGTTATTCTTTTAGGTCCTCCGAGATCGATAGACGAAACTGTCTCTAACGTTTCGGTATTTATAACAGCTATTTTATCTTCAAGTGTTTCAGCTACATACAGCCTCTTGCCGTCGGGCGAAAGAGCCAGGCCTTTAGGATTTGCACCTGTGTGAATACGCTTGATAATATATTGGCTGCTTGCTCCAAGATTATCTGAATATGAATTCAGCTGATCAGGAGAAGCCTTTGAGATCAAAGCCCTCACTGAGTCTATATCGATAACCGAAATACGGTCGGCGCCCGAACTTGATTCAAAAGCTTTTTTACCATCGGGTGTAATAACAATATCAAAAGGGTCTGAATAATAAGCATTTGGCTCGTCGAGTAATAACTGGATTATCCTGCCATTGTTTTTTCTGTCAATNATTCCGAATCCATGAGTCATCATCCAACCCTGCTCAACCTGGATCGATGGAATGAGGTTTTTTGGGCGGATCAATGTCACAAAACCTAAATCTCCTGTGGGTGTAAACGCAACATTTTCCATCATATAAGCCGATTCCATATTTTTATATTCACTGACTCGCTTTGTACTGTCATTTATTATAGTAAGCTCGCTTACAACAGGTTCACCGTAAGGAACAATGTTTGAACGCCGGCTTGTCACGTAGAGTACTTTTCCATCGGGGGATAATTTTATTCCTGTAGGATTATTTCCTGCAGGCAGCCTTTTTGTTTCTGCACCGGTACTCAGGTCAATTACTGAAATATCCGATGAATAAGAATTGACAACATAAAGCGAATGACCGTCTGAGCTGAGAGAAAGCCCGGCCGGACCATTTCCTGTTTTAAGCGTGTCTACAACCTTTGAATTTATTAAATCTATAACAGATACATTATCTGACCATTGATTACTGACGTATGCCATCGTTCCGTCCTTGCTTAGAATTACTGAATGTGGTTGATTTCCAACACTTATCTTATTAACCACTTTCAGTTTTTCATCGTCTACTACCAGAAGGGCTTTGCCTTCCTGGGCAACTACATACAGACGTTTGCCGTCAGCAGAGATGGTCAGATTAAATGGAGACAGATAGTCAGCATTGATTAGTTTTGAAATAATACCTGTTTTCTGAGTATAGAGATGACATGAAGTACATAATAGTGGATGGTCGGTTGTTGCTGTTTTGGCATTAACATGTTCCCTGGCCATTTTGCGTCCTGGAAAATAAACCAGCAAACTTAAAGTAAGAATAATTCCGAAAAGCCGGATTAATTTTTGTGATCTTTTCATAACTACTCAGTGTCAATCATTTTTTCTTTAATCTTCTTTATATGAACAGGGACACCTATCGGAGATTTCTTAACTGCCAGAGGAATTCTGTTTTCAGGGACAAGCTCCTGATTTTCGTGGCAACCAACACATCCCCTACGTTCATTAGGACGTAACCATATCCAGTTGCACGTTTGTAAAACATTTCCACTATTATCCAGAGAACGTAGCCTGAAGGGCGTATCAGCCAACACTCTCAGATAAAACGATCCATCCTCTTCCGGCTGAAAAACCCCCAGTGAAGAATCAATGCCAACAATTTCTATATTGCTGACCTTTGGAAATACCAGCGATCTGACTGATAATTTCGGGTCGTGCAGGTTAATGTCCTGGCAGACAATCAGTCCGGTTTTAATATCCATGTGCACTTCACTTGGCAGTTTTTTTGGTCTTGTATGTTTCCATACTTCAACAGCTTCAAGTACATCAAAGTCATTAGTATTATATATTTCTTTGCCAAGAGTCTTTGTCTCAGGATCAAATTCATAAAGAGAATAAGGCTCTGTCTCAGATTTCCGATATGATACAAGCAGTTTACCTGAATGACAGGGATAAACAGAATGGAAATCTCCTTTGGTATCAGATGTGAGATTAACTTTTGAATGCAAAGGCCGGTTATAGCTTACAGAAATAATATTTCCGGTTTCAGGACCGGAAGCGTCCGATTCTATAAATACGACCCTGCCATCGGCAGTTTCAAGGCCTTGCCCGGATAAGATAGAGCCTTCCTTATCTTGGTAAAATAATTCTGTTTTGGTACCATCGGGCCGGAAAATAATATACTCGGGATGTCCATTATCAGGATAAACCTGTCTGTCAATTGTCAAAACCCGTCCGTCGCTTAAAACGTTTGAGGCAAAATAGGTATGAGGATTAAAAGTGATACGTTGCTGGTCACTGCCATCCATATTACAGGTATACAGAGAATGGCCGCCTTTCAATTTGTCATTTGCGGAAAATTTACTGTAAACCATACGGCCGAGGGGTAAATAGGCAGGATCAGTGCAATTTTCCTTAGATGAGGTTACTTGTATGGTTTTCCGGTTTGAAAGATTCATCTCCCATATCTGCCATGGATCAGTCTGTTTCTGTTGTGCACAGAAAAGCATGTGTTTTCCATCGTAAGAAATTTGTGGAGATCTTGCAGAATAATAATCAGAAGTAAGAATCTTAATTGATCTGTCAGGTTTCGCAGGATCCAGTTCAACGATCTGTGCCTGTGGTAAATATCTCCAGTGATCTCCTGTGATATAATTTGCATTCTCCGTTTTTTCCTTCGTCCGGGTAATAATTATCATTCCATCCATTGACTTTTCCTTGCAGGATGAAAAAAAGAATCCCGAAGAGCCAAAAGCCATTAACAGTAAGAAAATTATGGTTGCTCTTTTTCTATACATTGAAATGTTGTTTTAAGGTTCTTTGACAGTAAGAATCTGATTTATTTTAATATTCTCCAGGACCTGCACTTTTCCTGAAGGCCATTTTATCTCTATTTTATCAACAATAGTATCTTTTGCCAGTCCAAAATGTACTCTGGGATCATTCTGTGAGAGGTAACCCGTAGTGCTTATTCTTTGCGCTGTCTGGCTTTTCCCTTCTGAAGTTAACTTTATTCTGGCGCCTATTCCGTCTCTGTTACTGGTTGTCCCAATAAGATTTAGTGTTATCCAGTTGTTCTGATTCCCTTTATTATTTCTGAGAAACGATCCCCTGTCATTAAGGTTTACAATGTAAGCATCAATATCACCATCATTATCATAATCACCGAAACAGGAGCCACGTCCGACATATTTTTCCTTGAAGTAGCTACCCAGGTCCCATGAGACATCTTTGAATTTTCCTCCACCCATATTTTCAAATACCTGATCTTCCTGTCCATAAAGATGTTTCAGAGCTCCGTTGCTTTTATATATATCAATGAGCCCGTCATTATTATAATCAAAAAAAGATGTGGACCAACCTACGAATTGCCCTGCCGGCATAGCAATACCGGCCGGATAGGATTTATCACTGAAGATACCGTTTCCCATGTTTTCAAAAAGAGAACAGTATTTATCATCTGAAACAAACATATCGAGTAACCCGTCGCCATTAAAATCAGCAAAATCGACCGACATGCTCACTGTTGATTCCCCTGACTGGCTGAATGCCGTACCCGACATTGTCCCCCTGTCAGTGAAGCTCTTTCCTGCGTCATTATGCCAGAGATAATTTAAAGTATGGTCGTTGGCTACATAAATATCCATAAATCCATCATCGTCGTAGTCAGCAGCACCCACGCCCATAGCTCTTCCGTCCTTATCTGTAATTCCCATTGCACTAGTGACATCGCTGAAAGTGCCGTCACCGTTGTTATGATAAAGCACATCAGGTTGGGCGTCATAGGCTAATGGTGCCGGGAAACCGTCAGGAGCATAAAAATACTTGTAGTTAGGATCAAAATTCAGGTAATTACCAACGTAAAGATCAAGAAACCCATCGTTATCATAATCCAGCCAGACGGCTCCTGTACTGAAATCAGTTTCTTTTCCACCTACACCGGCACGACTGGTAACATCAGTGAATGTACCGTTACCGTTATTTTTGTAAAGGACATTTGTTCCATAATTGCTTACATATAGATCGGGATAACCGTCATTATTGTAGTCACCTACTGTTACTCCCATGCTATACCATGGTCCGCCGACTCCGGCTTTTTTTGTTACGTCTTCAAAAGTTCCATCTCCGCGATTATGATAGAGGTGATTCTCAGGCATCACATCAGGTTTCTCATCACTGCTCAGGCCTTTTACCCAGGTCCCGCTACAAACGTATAAGTCAATAAATCCATCCTGATCATAATCGAGAAAAGCAGCACCGGCACCACTTGATTCAACAATGTTAGATAATTCTTTGTCGCCAATAGAGTGAATAAAATCTATACCGATCTCTTTTCCGATCTCCTGAAAATAATCAGCATTTGCAGCAGGGACGGTTGCGGATGGATGGTTTTTTGATCCGGAAGATTTATTATTTGACTGGCATGAGGAAATGAAAAGGAAAAAAATGAAAAGCACTGCAGATACAGTAAATTCATCTGAGTTGCTGTATGACTTCTTTTTTATGGACATTGGTCAGGTTATCTATTATTAATTAATATTGCCTTTTATTTTTTTAAGTAATTTTGTTAAGGCAGCCGAATACTAAAAAGGCCGTAAATATAATAATTTTCATATATTCAAAGCCTGAAAGACCATCATACAGTATCAATCTTTTATACTGTAATCATTAATAAAAGAGTTTCATTAAACTCCTTTAAGATCTTTCTTTTAATGAACCGGCAGATCAACTACCTCATTTAACCCCTAAAACTAACCTAAACAATACTAACCTATAACCCTAAAAACGAATCCTGACTATGCAAATAATACAGGATATTAATAAACCCTACCTTAGATTGTAAGTTTTACAATGATACAGTAACCCTATTAAATGCAGGTTAAAAAAAAATTAAAAAAGGATTAAAATTTTGCCTCCGGGTCGCTTAACCGTTATGGGGCTGCAAGAAAGGCTGAAAAGGACTTATTCAATAACCACACTGAGTGTGTTATAGATTGAATTGAGCTCTGACGCATGAAATATTATGAAACATTCGGCAACAATACTGTTACTACCGTACCTTTACCAATTTTGGAGGAGATTTCAATAGTCCCGTTATGATTCTTAATTATTTGATTAACAAGTGGTAGTCCTATGCCAGTGCCTGAAATGGCTATTGTATTCGACCCACGGTAGAAAGGCTCAAAAACCTTCTTGATATCCTCCTCAGCAATTCCAATACCTCTGTCTTTAAAAATAATCTCAATTGATTTTTCAACATGACGGAATTGAATATCAACCGTATGTTCATCAGAGTATTTGCATGCATTATCAATAAGATTCGAGACTGCCACCTTAAGCAAAGATTCATCTCCTACAACAATCATCTGATCCGAATCTGTCAATGAATTATCAATTGAAATATTAATATGATAATCGTTGTTGAATCTTTTTATCTCTTCCTGTGACTGCCAGAGAATTTCATCAATGCGAATTTTTTTGTTAAAACTCATCGGGCCCTCGGCGCTTGTGCGGGCGATAAGCAGTAACCTGTTTGACAGGTTAATAAGTGATTTAATATCATCCAGCACCGATCCCAGAGCTGCCTTATATTCTGTGGTTGAGCGGTCTTTCATCATCAGCACCTCAAGTTGGCCGTTTATTGATGTAAGAGGCGTTCTTAGTTCATGTGACGCATTCGCAATAAAATTTTTTTGCATCGAAAAAGCTGTTTCCAGACGTTCAAGCATCCTGTTAAAAGTTATTGCGAGTCTGCCGATCTCATCAGTACCATTTCCTTCAAAAACTCTTAAATTAAGACTGGTTATTGATATGTCTTCCACCTTATTTACAACATCCGATATAGGTTTAAGAGCCCTTCCTGAATAGAACCATCCGGCAATAAAAAATAAAAAGAGACTTACCATGCAGACAAATATTAAGATGACCTCCAGATTCTTAAGACGCATTGCACCCTCAGTGTCAGTTCCTGCTGCGAGAACAACAAAACGGTCATAATTTGTGTAAAATAATGTACCAATTACTTCATACGGAGGCTGTTTATATGTTACTATATATCCCTGTCTCACTCTATCTAACACATAATTCCTGATTTCTATCTCCTTATTATCGTCTGAAGTGTAAACAATATCGTTATTAAAATTTATAATAATAATTTTTTCGTTTTTCAGGTTAACAGGACTTTTTTTTTCTATTCCGAGGACACGGTCTGCCTCAACTTTGGAAGTATTAAACAGCAGGTTTGCCGTGCTTCTGGCATTATTCCAGAGAAGTTTATAAAAGTCACCCTTTCTCTGACTTGCTGAAGAGAAATAAATTGCAACTGAGGCAATTATCATTATTACCCCCCCCAAAAGGAGAAACTGTAACGCTAACCTTGTCCTTATCTGCATTCTAAAATTCTCCAAAAATATAGCCAAATCCAACCCTGGTATGGATCAGCTTTTTATCATAGTCTTTATCGATCTTCTTTCTCAGGAAATTAACATAAACATCAACAACATTAGTACCTGAATCAAACTTGATATCCCAGACCTTTTCAGCAATGTCAACACGCGACAAAACCCTTCCACTGTTCCTCATGAAGTACTCCAGCAAAGAGAATTCCTTGGCAGTCAGATCAATATATGTAACTCCCCTCCTGGCAACTTTCCTCCCCAGGTCCAGTTCGAGATCATCTACAACAAGAATATTTACAAGTTCTGGTGACGGATCGGGTTTTCTTACTAATACCTTGACTCTGGCAAGAAGTTCCCTGAATTCAAAAGGTTTCACCAGGTAATCGTTCGCACCGGCCTCAAATCCAATAATTTTATCATCGGTTGTACCCAAAGCAGTAAGCATCAGTACGGGAATGTTGGAATTTAACATTTTTAGTTTTTTACACAATTCCAGACCGCTTATTCCCGGAATAATTATATCGAGTATAAAAAGGTCATACCTGTAATGCTGGGCGAGTTTCTCAGCTGCAAGACCATCATTGGCTATCTCTGCCTCATAAGAGTTCTCCTCGAGACCCTTCTTTATGAATGATGCTACTTTTCGTTCATCTTCAACAATCAATATCTTCATTGATTTCAGTTAAAATATATCTATACCTTTTATATTATATATACTGATGTTTTATTCGTCAGCGCGAAAATTCTGACTTTTTCTGTTAAGATTATATTAGTTAGGCAAATATACATTATTTGCATTCAAATGCAGTTAAGGTTATTGAAAAGTCAACCTTTCCACTCTCCAAAACCCAGGTAACTGTCATTCTGAGTGGTACGAAGAATCTCATTTTGATTTTACAAATTATTTGGTCAACAGTGATAATTTTTAATTAGCCTGATATTGTCTATGTTCGATATTTATATTTCTCAGGATAAAAAATCCAGTATTTTTATTTGGTTTGTGTCTAAATAGTATGAAGTATCACTCGATTGCGGATATACTTAGGAATTGTATAATATTTAAAGACAATCTTTTGAATGTGGTTAGTATTTTTTTTGAACCTGGTAAGAATAAAAAAAGAGAACAGGATATTGTTATTGTTATTTTTATTTCTACCTTCGCTATCCGTGAACCTATCACCTATCGATGAACATCATTTATTCTTTTTTATTATTATAAACCCTTTTAACTAACATGTTTAAAAAACGACTGACTATGCAAATTTCTACCAATGTACGGCGCATTGCGCTGTTTTTTCTAAGCATGGTGCTTTCTTCGGGCATTCTTTTTGCTCAGGAGAAAACCATTACCGGGAAGGTCACTGCACAAGGTGAAGGACCTTTGGCCGGGGTAAACGTTACGGTTCAGGGCACCACAATCGGAGCTATCACTGACGTGAACGGTGCCTACACTCTCAAAGTGCCAGGGTCGGCTTCTGTTATTGTCTTTTCATTTGTTGGTTATACGACCAAAACTGCGGTTGTAGGAACACAGAATGTTATCGACATGGTTCTTCAATCTGATGTATCAACACTCAGTGAGGTTGTTGTAACAGGTTACACAACTCAGAGGAGAAAGGACCTGACCGGTTCTGTCGGAGTTGTCGGAACAGAAAAACTTACTGCATTACCAACCGGAAACGTCAGTAATGCTTTGCAGGGAGAAACATCCGGTATAACAGTTATCGGAAATGGTCAACCTGGCGAAACTTCAAAAGTAAGAATCAGGGGATTCAGTTCATTTGAAAACAACGACCCTCTTTACATTGTTGACGGTGTTCCAACTCAGGACATTGCTTCGATGAACCCGAATGATGTTGAATCACTTTCCGTACTTAAAGACGCAGGAGCTGCTTCTATTTATGGTTCAAGAGCATCAAACGGTGTTATTATTATTACTACGAAAAAGGGTGCAAAAGGTACAAAAGTAACTTACAGCATGCAGATCGGTACACAGGACCCGGGTAATGGACCTACAAACCTGTTGAATACTCAGGAATATGCCAATCTTTCATGGCTGGTAAATAAAAATGATAACGTATCACCTTATGTACTTGATTCAGACGGTAATCCTACAGCAGACAAGATTTACAATGCTGTTTACGGCTGGGTTGGAAATCCTGAACCAACACTCCCTTCATGGGCTGCAAATACGAACTGGTACAAAGCAATCACCAGGTCTGCTATCATGCAGAATCACGACCTTACCTTATCAGGTGGCAGCGATAATGCTAAATTTTTTGCAGGTATTGGTGTTCGCAAGCAGGATGGTATTGTAATATACACGAATTCTGATAAATATACCATGCGTTTCAATTCGGAATTCTCTTTCCTTAACAACCATGTAAAAATAGGAGAGAATGTCACTGCCGAATACAGGACAAATCTTGGAGTATCAAACCTTGGCGAGGGTAGCCCTATATCAATGGGTGCTTACAGGGAACAATCTATTATTCCTGTTAAATGGACAGGGGAAGATTTTGTTGGTTTATCACATACATATAAAGCCGGTGACTGGGGTGGAACAGGAATTTCAGCCGGTTTAGGAAACGCTACAAACCCGGTTGCCACTTTAACAAGAAACAGAGACAATAAATATTGGGACGCACGGGCAATTGGAAGTACCTATCTTGAAATAAAAATCCTTCAGGGTTTAAGTTTCAAATCCCTTATCGGAGGTACATTCAGCACAGGATATGGACAAGGCTACACCTATGCAACTTATGAAAACTCTGAAAACACCGGATCTAACAGTTTACAGGAAAATTCATACTTTGGCAGCGACTGGAACTGGACGAATACTCTTACGTTAGATAAGACCTTCGGTCAGAATAAACTCCTTGTAGTTGCAGGATATGAAGCTGTAAAATATGGTTTGGGACGTAACATGGATGCAAGCCGTGGAGGATACTTCACAGATGATCCTAACTATCGTACATTAAGCAATGGAGCCAAAATTCAGACAGCTAATTCGCACTTTGGACCTACCGCTTTTCTTGGATATGATGAATCTGCTACAACTCTGTTATCACAATTTGCAAGAGTTGATTATTCTCTGATGGACAGATATATGTTCAGTGCCACAATACGCCGCGATGGTTCTTCAAGGTTTGGTAGTGCAAACCGTTATGGAGTGTTCCCATCGTTTTCAGCAGCATGGCGTATCAGCGAGGAAGAATTTTTCAAAGGGATCAGCTTTATCAACGACTTAAAAATCAGGGGTTCATATGGTACAATGGGTAACCAGCTTGCCGTTTCTCCGATGAACCAGTACATTGCTTACGGTGGATCTCCTTCTACTACTTTTTATGATATTAATGGTACTTCTACCAGTTCAGTACAGGGATTTGCCCAGACACGTATCGCAAATGTTGACGCCAAGTGGGAAACCAACGTCACTACAGATATCGGGTTTGATGCAACTATCCTGAACAATAAAATTGGAATTAAAGTTGACTTGTACGACAAGAAAACAAAAGACCTCCTGTTTGCTCCTGAATACCCGGGTGCAGATGGCGCAGCTTCAGTTCCTTATGTGAATATTGCAGCTATGACAAATAAAGGGATCGATGCTGATTTGTCATTCAGAAATAAATGGGGTGATTTTGGTTTTGACGGAAGCTTCGTTCTTTCAATCGTTAGAAATAACATTGACAAACTTGCTGAAGGAGTTAACTTCTTTGATCAGGGTGGTGGTACAACCAGAATAGGATCCAACAACAGGAACCAGGTCGGACATCCGATGTCAGCATTTTTCGGTTATAAAGTTATTGGTCTCTTCCAGAGCACTGCTGATGTTACAGATTCTCCAACACAAGATGGAGCCGCTCCGGGGTTCTTTAAATATCAGGATACAAATAAGGATGGTGCAATCACTTCTGATGACAGAACTTTTATTGGTAATCCTAACCCAAAATTCACTTATGGAGTTAACCTGGCATTTACCTATAAGAACTTTGATCTTTCTGCCTTCATTTATGGTACACAGGGTAATGATATCTTTAACTCAAACAGATACTTTACCGATTTCTGGCCATCTTTCCAGGGACAAAAAAGCAAGGACCTTCTTTATAACAGCTGGACACCTACAAATACAGGAGCAACTACTCCAATGGCATCCAATACATCCAACTTCTCAACAAATACAGTACCTAACAGCTATTATATAGAGAAGGGATCATATCTGAGAATGAAGAGTCTGGAGATTGGCTATACGATTCCTGAAAGTGTAATGAGTAAGATTAAACTCTCATCTCTAAGAGTTTATGTACAGGGTCTGAATCTTTTCACGATTACAAAATACTCGGGACTTGATCCAGAACTTGGTGGTGACGACAGAGCTTTCGGATCCGATACTGGTAACTACCCACTTGTCAGGACCTATGTTTTCGGACTCAACCTTAATTTTTAATTTTTTAATATTGTTGTGATATGAAAAGAAAGTATATAATATTTATATTCTTAGTTGCAGTGCTCGGAACATGGGGTTCGTGCAAGAGTGATTTTCTAACTGTTGCTCCGACAGGTACTTTGACCGCTGTAGATATGCAAACAGTGGCAGGTCTCGATGGCCTTTTGGTCGGAGCCT
>WSSedB1CaDRAFT_10000607_pt1 | contig 15022 bp, 12 predicted proteins | sample WetSurSB1Cattail_FD_9460 | JGI IMG/M metagenome (IMG submission 9460)
CCTAGAATTATGCCTGAGATTGCACCAATTATTGAGATCAGCCATCCCTCAAAAATGAATATCTTTCTGATAAGATTGTTATCGGCTCCAAGACTTTTAAGTATTTCTATATCGCGTTCTTTCTCTATTATAAGCATTGTAAGTGAACCGATTATATTGAATGAAGCTATAATAAGTATAAGTGTCAGAATGAAGAAGATGGCGAGCCTCTCAGATTTCATGACCTTATAAAATATTGCCTGCTGTTCATAGCGGTTCTGAACTTTAAAGCCTTTGCCGAAAATTTTTGTTATTTTCTTTTGTACTGATACGGGATCGGTGTGTTCTTTGAATTTGATCTCAATTGTTGTGACAGCCTTATCCGTTTCTGTTATCTCACGTGCGAAATCGATTGGGATATATACATATTTTGAATCATATTCCTTTTCCACCTCAAAAATCCCCGATGGAAAAATAAATTTATGGTTTAATGAATTTTCGGCATTAAAATTAGAGGTGCTTCCTGTTTTTCTCGGGAAGATTATTTCCAACGGAGTGATGAAGTTAATCCTGATCCCAAGATATTGGGCGACTCCAAGTCCCGGAATAGCATAGGGCCGTCCTTTAGCATTTCTCAGGGTGAACTCTCCCTCCCACATGGAACTGTCGATATTTGAAACCCTGGCGTAGTTATCATCAACACCCTTAATAGTAGCAATATATTGTCGTGAACCATATTTCAGCAGCGCGTTATCTTCAATTGTCAGAGAATAACACGACAATCCCTCAACATTAGCCAGAAGTTTCAGACGCGTTGTATCAGGAATAAATGTTTTGCCTTCCGATGCCGTTATTTTAATATCAGGATCAAAGGTGTTGAAAATAGAGCTTACCATTCTTTCCAGCCCGTTAAAAACCGAAAGGATAATTATAAGAGCCATAGTGCCAACTGTAACGCCTGCCACTGATACTGCCGAAATAATATTTATTGCATTCCTCGACTTTTTCGCGAACAGATATCTTTTTGCTATGTATATCGAGAGTTTCACTATTCCTGCTTTCTGGCCGTAACCAGTAAGCCGGTTCCGGTTTTATGTGTTAAACAGAGATCAAAAATGTTAAGAATAACTGACACCGGGTAAAAAATCAAATAATAAAAAGGAAGAAGCAAAAAGAATGCATATGAGATATTCAGCATCCTTATCGGATATTTCATTGACAAACGCCATGAAATATTTCCCGGTTTCCCATAAGTGTAAACTGCTTCAATAGAACTGAAACCTGCAAGCAAGAGTTTTTCAGTTATATCCTTAATACTGTATCCATCTCTAACATGTTCATCGATAAATGATTCTTCATTTTCACCGTGAACATCTGAGCCACCCTGGTCCGATGGGGTGGAAATCAGCAATATACCATTGTTTTTTAAAGACTTGTAGAAATTTTTGAAAACCCGCACATCTTCTTCAATATGTTCCATCACATCTACTGACAAGATAATATTATAACAGTCGGTATCGTTAAGGGTTGTGAGATCGCTGGTGTTAAATGAAACCCTGTCGGATAATCCTGTTTTTTCGAAAAACCTGTTACAATCATCTATTTGTTCCTTGTTAATATCAATGGCTTTAATCATCCATTTGTTATTCATCCTGCTCATGCGCCAGGTGTACTGGCCAAAACCCGAACCTGCATCGAGAACCATCGCTGCACCGGGGAATTGCCGTCCGATCTTCCTTAATGCTTTCTTAACATGCCAGGTTCGGAGTAAAAGGAGGTCGAGAAGGAAATAAAGGGTCTTTCGCAGGAACAAAGATCCTGCGAAGAATCTGCCGAGTGTTCTTTTTATTGGCTCGTATTGCATGTATGTTTCAGGATTTAAGCAACTTATCTATCTTGTCAATATAGTCGAGGCTATCATCAATATGGAAAGCAATATCAGGTACAATTCTGAGTTGGGACCTGACTTTATGGCCAAGTTCAAATCTGATTTTTGAACTGTGTTCCTCAATTGACTTGAGAATATCATCCTGATTTACTGCAGGAAAGATACTTATATAAACTTTAGCAAAAGATAGATCGGGGCTAATCCTTACCCTCGTTATTGAGATTAATTTCCCGTGGGCAAATTCATTGCCTCTTTTAAGAAAGATGTCGGCCAGTTCTTTCTGTATTAAGCGTGATACTTTTTTCTGTCTTGTCGATTCCATGGCCTGAATTATTTTAACCGGGCAAAGGTAATAAAAAAATGGCTTAACGTCTCACTAAATCCCTCCCCGGGGATTAGGGACTTAATCTGCTTTTAAATATTGAATTACAAACATTCTTCTGAAACATAAGCCCCCTTTGAGGTGTTTGAGGGTAAAAACCAGAGGAGAAGAAAAAAATTATTAGCTTTGGACAAAATTTTTATTCGAAATTATAATGGACATAGTTGTAAGCGGAATCAGATCAACAGGAAACCTGCATCTCGGAAATTATTTTGGTGCTATAAAAAACTTTCTCAAAATGCAGAAGGAGAACAACTGCTATTTTTTTATAGCTGACTATCATGCGCTTACTACTCATCCTAAACCCGGGGACCTTCACGGAAATATTAAACAGATTCTGGCAGAATATCTTGCCTGCGGGATTAACCCAGAAGTAGCAACTGTATTCGTTCAGAGCGATGTGCCGGAAGTATCTGAATTGTACCTTTTGTTAAATATGAATGCTTATGTTGGAGAGCTGGAAAGGACAACTTCTTTCAAAGAAAAAATCAGAAAACAGCCTGATAATATTAACGCAGGATTGTTAACATATCCGGTACTTATGGCTGCTGACATAATAATTCATAAAGCTAATAAAGTACCTGTTGGTAAAGATCAGGAACAGAATCTTGAAATGACACGCAGATTTGCAAGAAGATTTAATATGATGTATGAGGTAAACTTTTTTCCTGAGCCCGATGCATATAATTTTGGTCAGCAGCTTGTAAAAATTCCGGGTCTTGATGGTACAGGCAAGATGGGCAAAAGCGAAGGGAATGGCATCTTTCTTTCTGATACGCCGGCGGAGATCAGGAAAAAAGTGATGAGAGCTGTTACCGATACCGGTCCCACGAAACCCGGGCAGGAACTCACGGAGCCGGTGAGGAACCTTTTTACTATTATGGATGTGGTCTCAGATAAGGATACCGTAAAATACTTTTCAGATAAATATGCTTCATGCGAGATTCGTTATGGTGATATGAAAAAGCAACTGGCCGAGGATATCATTAAGTTTACTGAGCCAATACGGCTAAGGATTAACGATATACTTAATGACAATAAATATCTATCCAGGATTGTTTCCGACGGTGCTCAGAAGGCCAGGGCGAGTGCATCTAAAACAGTTAAAGAAGTACGCGAAATAATAGGTTACAGGTCGTTTTAAGAAAATAAAAAGCCAGGCTTTCGACCTGGCTGCCCTGTATTTCAGGTATATGATTGAGATTGTGTGTTCAATAACCTTAATTCAAATTCCGTGCCAGAAATAATTGGTTAATCAGGAAATTTAGCTGGATATTGTTAATTCTCTGCCATCAACAGGTATAAGCATTTATTTGCTAAATTTGGATAGCATAAATAAAAATCCGGAAGTGGGAAAAAGGATAGCAATTATTTTGGTGATAATCCTGATTACAGGTCTTGCTATTATGGGATATTTTCTGCAACAAAGCAGAAATAACCTCCGTACCGATCCTTACAAAGCAATTTCTGCTGACGCCTGTGTGGTAATCGAAACGGTTGACCTTAAAAGCTTTCTTAATTCACTCACAACAGGAACGGGATTATTTGGAGAAATAGGGAAGGTAAAAGAACTGAACAGATTTAACCTCGGATTGAAATATCTTGCTGACCTGTTAAACAGGCAGAACTTTAATAGACTTTTCAATGAGGGATCTTCGATTATATCATTTCAAACTGATAAAAAGGGTACTATAGTTCCTCTACTGTCAATGCAGATCCCCGGTGATATAAAAACGCGGCATATTAAAGAGATACTGAGTTCATCGGGTATAAACAATTTAGCTGAAACAACACAAACCGGTATTTCAGTCATCGCTATCCCTTTTTCGCTGGAAAACAGGAAAGACACAGCTTATATTTCGCTGATTTCGGGCTTACTTGTATGCAGCAATTCAAAAGTACTCGTTGCAGAAGCCGCTGTTCAGAATGACAGGAGAAAGGATGTGAGAAATGAACCGGGATTTTCCAGAGTATTAATGGCATCAGGAAAAAATGTTGATAAAATATTTGTGATTTTTCATAATCTTCCTGATTTTCTTAGGCCTATGTTCGTTCAGGGCCGGAATAACATTTCAGAAAAGATTGCCAGGCTTGCCGGAACAGCCGGATGTGATATTTATATCAGTGAGGATGGCCTGGTTTTGAGCGGTTATACCGAAAGTTCAGATTCAACAGAGTTGCTAAATAAGTATAAATTACTCCCTCCAAGGGATTTTCACACTTTTAAGATTCTGCCATCGGCAACAGTACTATTTGAAACACTTGAACTGCCTTCTTTAAAACTTCACATTATGTATGACACTTCCGTGTCGCAGGAAGCATCTGATCTTGCCAGGAAGATAAAACCATATATGGGAGAAGAGATAACGCGTGCTATAATTGATATCAAACGACATACGGCTGCTGATAATACTCTGCTTATTTATGAATTAACAAACCGCGTCCAGGTTGAACAGCTTTTTCTGGAAGAACCTGGCGCTAAAAATGAAACCCTCTATTTTACACCCGATGATCAGACCAAAATCCCTGTTTACAAAACTCCATTTAAAGGTCTTATCAGGGTTCTGCTTCCCGGATTTGCCCCAGATTTTAATGAGACATATTTTGCGTTTTATGACAATTATATGATAACCGGAAACTCTTATGAAACGATCACAAAAATACTTTACGACAACATCCTCAATAAAACGCTAGCTAACGACCTGGTATACAGAGATTTTCAAAACACTTTGCCTAGCCGTGCCGGATATTATTTCTTTTGTATACCCTCGCATATTATAGACTACCTGTCAGAGTTTCTAAATGAAGATATAATTAATGCTCTCCGGACCAATAAAATATCTCTTAATAAAATTCAGGGAGTAGGATACCAGTTTGCATCAAGCAATGGGATGATATATAACAGCATGTCGGTCAAATTCAAGGAAAAAGCCAGGGAAGAATCGACTACGGAATGGGAGACCTTACTGGATACAGTGGCAAGTATTAAGCCATTCTTCTTTACTAATCATATAACCGGTGCAAAAGAGATTTTCATTCAGGATATGAAGAACAATTCTTACCTGATAAATGCTGCAGGACGAGTTCTGTGGAAAGTACCGCTTAAGGAGAGGATTATGAGTACAATTTACATGATTGATTATTACCGGAACGGTAAATATCAGATATTGTTTTCCGGTAAGAATTATATTCATCTTCTCGACAGGAATGGAAACTATGTTGAGAGATATCCTGTCAAACTCCGATCTCCTGCTACAAACTCAATGGCAATGTTCGATTACGATAATAACCTGAACTACAGGCTTTTTATTGCCGGAGAAGATAAGATGATATATTCATATGATAAAACAGGAAATGTTGTCAGGGGATGGAACCTGTTCAGAACAGCAGGAACAGTGAGGGCAGAGATAAATTATTTCAGAGTTTCAGGGAAAGATTATATAGTAGCTGCTGATGAGAGTTCGGTATATTTTCTCGACCGGACAGGGAATAAAAGGCTGAGTCTTAAGGAAGCTGTTACCGTAGCTGCGGGGTCATCCATGCGATTAAACTCCGGATCCGAACCATCGGTGGTTTGCTCTTCTCCCGATGGCACAATACAACATATATACTTCGATGGCAGCGTTAAAAAGTTCAGTATTAAGAAATTTTCGGCTGAACATTCATTTGATCTTTTTGACGTGAATGGTGATGGCTTTGGTGAATATATTTTTATTGACAAAGGTATATTGTATCTTTATAACCATAACAGATCAGAGATCTTTTCGCGTGATTTTGGCTCGGATAAAATTGATGGCCCTATTAACTTTATTTTTTCATCTAACGACAGAAAAATAGGAGTGTTTGACGAGAAAAAAAATCTGATTTATCTGATCGGAAAAGACGGAAAGACAATGACAGGATTCCCTCTCAGAGGAGCATCAATGTTCTCAATAGGGAAATTGTCGGATAAAAACGAATGGCATCTTATTGTAGGGGGAACCGACAGATTCCTTTATAATTATAAATTAGATACAGAAATTAAATGAGAAAGATAATGACAAAGAGATTGTTCCTTTCTATTTCAATGATAATGGCTCTGTTGGTCACAAGTTGCATAAAAAGTACGTATGACATGAGTATGCTTTCGAAAAAAGCGCAGCTCTCACCCACACTGGCATTGTCGGCTGTTAAAGGTGATGTTTCATTCAGTGATATGGTTAAATCGAGCGATACCGTGAGGTTTGCACAGGATAATCTGGTTATACTCGTATTTAAAAAAGATTCCATAATTAATATGAAGTTGAGCGATTTTTCCAAAGGAACGGTTGTATATATGAGCGCACCAATTGAAACTACAGATTTCGATCTGAATATTCATGATGTTTTAAGTCATATAAGCGGAGATTTTCTGGTCTCAAACCCAACAATGAATTTCTCCTATACCAACTCTTTTACCGATTCAGTTAAAGTTAATTTGATTGCATCTGCAACACGTGGCAGTAACTCAGTAAATCTCGATCTGGTTCCATTTTTTCTCGCATTACCTGATATCAATGCTGAACAACAGATCACATCTTCTTATTTAGTTGATAAAACCAATTCCAATCTGCAGAATCTGATTTCTCTTCCTCCGGAGGTAATTGATTTTTCGGGGACTGTTACTTTACGCACATCAGCAAAAGGATTACAGGTTGAGAATTATAATCTGGGCTCAGAGAGGCTTCTCGGTTCACTTGAACTTGATATACCTCTGGAATTAAAAATAAATAATCTGCAGTTTAATGATACTATCGATAATTTTCTGGAAGATAAAGGGAATGATAACCCTGCCGATCCTGCCGATTTCCAGACATTACGAGTTATTGTAAATGCAAAAAATGGATTTCCCCTGGGGGCTTCCCTGAAAATGAGTCTGTTCGATTCTGTCAGCAATAAAGTAATAAGCACCATTAATGCTGATGCCATTATTGCGCCTGCTGCAGTCGACAGTAACGGAAAAGCTACTGTTGCCACCGAATCATCAACAGTTATTGACTTTACCAAAGAGTTTCTAAACTCAATCAATAAAGCAGACAAAATCATATTCTGGTTTACACTAAACAGTACCGGAGGCTCATCACAGGATGTTAAGATCTATTCCGATTACAGGATTAGTTTTACTGCCTCACTGGTAGTTAAACCGGTTATAAATCTCAAATGAATATTTATTTATAAGCGTGTAATATGATCGGGAAAATAAAATATCTGCTGTTAATAATTCTGGTGCTTGACTTTGCTGAAGCAACGGGTCAGAACGGTCAGGTCATGTACTTTATGAACCTGCCTGAGAGTCACCTGATAAATCCTGCCTTAAGGCCATCAAACTCTGTATACATTGGATTACCTGTAATATCGGGGATTAATCTGAATATAAACAACAATTTTGTGAATTTTTCCGATGTAATTATAAAGGGGCAGGCTAAAGATTCTATTATAACGTTTCTACATCCCGATTATAATGTTGACAAATTTCTTGCAAAAATAAAGGACAAGAATTTTCTGGAGCCTGAAACGATGATTCAACTGCTGGGTGTAGGTTTTTCGGTAGGGAAAGACACTTATATTTTTCTTGATATAAATGAGAGGGTAGATTGTAATGTTGTTCTTCCGGGCGATCTATTCAGGCTCGCATTAAAAGGCAATGAAGGGTTTACAGGAAGCAAAATAGATCTATCGTCCCTGAGAGGTGATATAAAATATTATCATGAGTTTGGAGCAGGTTTTTCCCGGAATTTTACCGACAGGTTAAGGATTGGTATAAAAGGGAAGCTGTTATTGGGTGTAGCAGCTGCCTCAATTGATAACAGAGCACTGGGAATTACCGTTAATGATGACTACAGCCATACAATCGATGCAAACCTGGCAGTCAATCTGAGTGGGCCTGTTAATGTAACAATGGATTCGAAGAATAATATAGACAGTATTGAATTTGATAATAACAGGTTCAAAACTTCGAGTGGGATAAGAGACTTTTTTTCAGGGAAAAAGAACACAGGTCTGGGACTCGACCTGGGCGCTACTTATACTCTCTCTGACAGGATTGAAGTTTCGGCGTCTGTTACTGATCTTGGATTTATAAAATGGGGGAAAGATATTACAAATTTAAAAGCCAATAATCAGTTTGAATTCAGTGGCTTGAATATGAAAGATGTTCTTAATGGAACAAAAACCATTGATGAGGTTGGAAACGATATGCTGGATTCACTCAAAAACGCGTTTGTTGTTTCCAACACTAAAGTGCCGTTTACTACATATCTTCCCTTCAATTTCTCAATGGGTGGCAGTTATAATGTTACGAAGCAATTTTCGGTGGGATTATTGTCATCCACCAGGATAATAAGGAAGCAGGTGCGTGAGGCTTTGACGTTATCGGCAAATATAAACATCGGTAGTGCTTTCTCTGCAAGTATTGCTTATACAGCTGAAAACCATCAGTATGACAATCTGGGTGCCGGTCTGGGATTCAGAGCAGGGGTGACACAGTTCTATCTGGTTACCGACAGAATACCAATAATGTGGAACAGGATCAGGAATGATAACAGTAACATTATTGTACCTGCAAAATGGAATACATTTAATCTGAGGATGGGAATGAACCTGGTATTCGGTAACAGGACGAATGAAAAGAAAGACAAGCCAATGATTTTAGTTGAATAGTAACCCCAGGAAGGATGATATTGATACGATATTTATTAATTATTATTATCGCTTATCTTGTAATCAGAGCTTTCATCAATTACGGAAAAGAGGCGACCCTCTCGTCTGACATTAACAAAGAGGATAAAAAGAATACGACACCATCAAAAAAAGTCTCGAAAGAAATTGGTGAATATATAGATTACGAGGAACTTAAGAAATAGATAATAATTATTATTTTTTTTCAGCTCTTAGTTTTTTAGCAAGCGAATTTGCAAATACAAAATCGTTAAGTGTCTCACAGTCTGAATTGAGAATTTCATTTTTATTTCCTTCCCAGCATTTAATGCCCTGGCTTATAAAAAGGATATTTTCTCCAATCTCCATTACAGAGTTCATGTCGTGAGTATTTATGATTGTGGTCATTGAATACTCCTCTGTCAGTTCTTTTATGAGTGCGTCAATAAGGATGGCTGTAATGGGATCGAGACCGGAATTGGGTTCATCGCAGAAAAGATATTTAGGATTAAGCGCTATAGCTCTTGCTATTGCAACTCTTTTTTTCATGCCACCCGATAATTCAGAAGGAAACAGTTCATTAGCATTTAAAATATCGACTCTTTTGAGGCAAAAATTTACTCTGTCAATTTTCTCTTCCGTCGTTTTATCCGTGAACATATCAAGCGGGAACCGTACGTTTTGTTCAACGGTCAATGAATCGAACAATGCACTTCCCTGGAATAACATTCCCATCTCGCTCCTGATAAGTTTTTTGCCAGCAAAATCGAGTTTATTAAATAATTTGTCTTCATACCAGATCTCTCCACTCTCTATCTCATGCAACCCGACAATTGATTTTAGCAAAACTGTTTTGCCTGATCCGCTTCTGCCAATTATAAGGTTTGTTTTTCCTGATTCGAATGTTACTGAAATATTCTCAAGAACTGCCTTCCCGTTGAAGGATTTATTCAGATTTACAATTTTTATCATGACAGCAGAAGTTGAGTCAGTATAACATTGAAAAGCAATATTAATACGCTGCTATATACGACAGCCTTTGTACTTGCCCGTCCTACTTCGAGTGACCCTCCTTCTACGAAATATCCCTGGAATGCAGATACACTGGTTATTATAAAAGCAAAAAACACTGTTTTTATCAATGAGTATACAATATAATAGGGGATGAATGCATATTGTATTCCATAAATAAAATTCTCTGATGTCATAACTCCTGAGAATGTCCCGGCTATCCACCCGCCGAAGATCCCTACAATTATTGCGATTATTGTCAGAAAGGGATTAAAGAGAAGAGTAGCGATCATTTTTGGAAGAATAAGGTAAGATGCTGAGTTGACACCCATGATCTCGAGAGCATCTATTTGTTCTGTAACTCTCATTGTTCCGATTTCCGAAGCAATATTAGAGCCTACTTTTCCGGCAAGGATAAGTGCAGCTATTGTGGAAGAGAACTCAAGTATCATTGAATCGCGGCAACCGAGGCCAATAAGATATTTTGGATAAATAGGATTTTCAGTATTATAAGCTGTTTGTAAGGTAATAACTGCTCCCATAAAGAAAGAGATAATAGCAATGATACCAACTGAATTAAGACCCAGATATACTAACTCCCTTAACGTTTGTTTGTAATAAATAACCAGTTTCTCGGGTTTTGAAAATACCTTTTTCAGGAGCATGAAGTAGCGCCCGAATTGTGTAAGGAATTTAATCATTGTTTTATATTTAAGCACTTCAAAATTACTAATATTTATGGTATTTTCGTTAATAAGGTTTTTGAATCCCGTATGGTAATAAAATTATATATTTGCATAAATTGTTTTAAAAACATTTCATATGGATAACAGGTATGTTATTATAATGGCAGGAGGCGTTGGAAGCCGTTTCTGGCCTTTAAGTCGTCGTGAAAGGCCTAAACAGTTTCTTGATATTGTCGGAAGTGGAGAAACACTCATTCAACAGACCTACCGTCGGTTTAAAAGTAATTGCCCGGAAGAAAACATATTTGTTGTTACAAATTCTGAACATGTTGACACGGTGATTGAGCAACTGGGGATTGATCCAAAACATGTACTTGGAGAGCCATTTCGCCGGAATACTGCACCGTGTCTTGCTTATGCGACTTTCAGGATATTAAAGGAAAACCCCAATGCTATAATTGCAGTAACGCCAGCCGATCATCTTATTATTAAGGAAGACAAATTTTGTGAAGCAATACAAAACTGTTTTGCATTTGCAAAAGATAATGATGGTCTGATTACTCTTGGAATTAAACCCGACAGACCTGAAACGGGATACGGTTATATTCAGGCTGATCAGAAGAAACCTGTTCCTGGGCATAGTAACCTGCTGAAAGTTAAGACGTTTACTGAAAAACCAAATATCGATCTTGCAAAGGTTTTCCTCGAAAGTGGCGATTTTTACTGGAACTCCGGGATATTTATCTGGAATATAAAATCGATTCTTTCGGCATTTGAAAAGCATATGCCTGATATGTTTACTGTATTTGATGAAGGAAGAACTTTATTCGGAACACAACAGGAAAAAAGCTTTATTGGAAAGACTTATGCTGAATGCAGAAGCATCTCAATAGATTACGGGATAATGGAAAAGGCAGATAACGTTTACGTAATGTGTACGGATATAGGCTGGTCTGATCTTGGAACATGGAGTTCACTTTATGAGCATTCAGCAGTTGATAAAAATGGGAACTCTTTAATCAGGGGAGAAATATTTTCCTATGATAATGAAAGAAATATATTTAATATTTCGCCAGGGAAAATAGCTGTTATCCAGGGCCTCAGGGATTATATAGTGGTTGATTCAGAAAATGTACTTCTTATTGTAAGTAAGAAAGAAGAGCAGAATATAAAATTATATCTTGAGGATGTAAAAGACGCTACTAAAGAAGAATACCTCTAGAGATGGTTAAAAACAGAAGAGACGGGTCTGAAACCCGTCTCTTCTGTTTTTAATATTCCCAGAGATCGTGTTCAAAATTGAACAGTTCTGTTTTGATTCTTTCCGCTTCAAAAAGAGAGGATTTTCCTATCTGGTACTCTGCAATCATCCTGTCGTTGTAAACATTGGATTCTCCAACAATAACACCTTCGAATCTTCGTTGCATAAATAAATCATCAAAGGATATTCTCTGGGCATCGTTATTGGTAGTAAACGCTTCTTTTTTTGCCAGAATATCTCTAGCTTCGTCAAATTTGATCCAGAATAATCCGATCTTTTTTGCTCTTCCGACCTGCTCATCAAACCCCATATAAATTGGCTGTATAGCTATAATTCTGACATCGAGCTTTGATAGTTTTTTATCAAAATACCATTCTTCGTAGAGCAGAAGTTCTTTTACCTCCTCAGGTTTTGCCTCCTGTCTTACAGTAGAATCCTTTGTTGCCCCTGCAGCATTTAACTGAACTGATACAGTCTTATTTACAGCTCCTAATTTAACTTCAATATCGTTATATGTTGTATTTACATCTATATGCTGAGGATCATAGGCTGTAAGTTTTCCGGACTTAATCGCATCGAGAATAATATTGATGAAGCTCTGCCTGCCATCGAGTGTGGTGGTAGTCGGATAGTATAATGGTTGATTCATTTTTTCCCGCAGATCGATTAAGCGGTATATTTTTCTTGACCATATAACATCCGCTTCCCTAAGGTAGGGATAACTTATTTTGTTAGCATCTGGAATCGACTTCTGGTAAATATCACCAAAACTCTGGGCGTTTGCAATGCCTGAGAGTGAAAGGATGATAAATCCAAAAAGAATTTTCTTATTCATGATGGTATGTTTTTAATACTATATTATTTTTAATATAATTGAATTCAGTTCTCTGGTTCTCCCGTCCGGGCCAACTGCTTTAATATCTTTTATCATCAGGTTTTTGCCTCTTGTCAGCCCGTTCAGTGCCTGTTTTTGTTTTGCAGTAAGTGTCCCCGATGTACCAGGTTCTTCAATATCCATTCCTCTATCAGTGTAAAACAGTGTAAAACCGGTAACAGTATAGTTGAGTTCAAAGTCGAAATCGGGCATAATAGCAAAGACACCCTGCTGGACAAGAGCGTCTGCTCTTGAGATACTTCCGGTACTTTTTCCTCCGAATACTGCGATTGGGTTAGGGATCGATTTTACTCTGAATGGATAAGGTGTATATTGTGTAGGTTTACCATTAATATCCGCTGTAACGATAATCTGAACATCCTGTCCGACGGCATTTGGTTTGACAGCCCAGCTTCCTTTAAAATATTCACCTTTAGAGTTTTTAACTTTCTCGGTGGTAAAAGATCCGTTGACAACTTTGATATGAATCTTATCAGGGCTTATTCCCGGTACGGAAACGTCAATCGGATTTGGAATACCCATGTACATAACATTCATGGCTGTAGGTGAAACAATAACGTTTGGTTCTCCAACGAAATATGAAGATTCAAACGGATAGTTTCTTATTGAGCCGTCGGGAGCCTTCAGGGCAATTATACCTCCCCATTTTTTTGGGCCGGTAGATGTAGCTCGCACTTTATAAGTTCCTTTACCTGCTTCGTCATTAGGGAGGACCATATCGCCTACGGTTATTTTTGGATTTTGGGTTGTATCGGTGGCAGAAATAAACACCTGTGCCTCAAAATCACTTCCCAGTGTTACATAGTTTGAACTTGTTGGTATTACAATAGGAGTTAATTTATTAAACTTAAATGATGAGGCATCAATCTGGGAATAGAGGTAATTAAGAACTTCTGTTTCCCCGTTTCTTACACTCACCTGATATTCTGAGAGAATACAAATAACAGCAACTAATGGCAATGTTTGGAAATTAAGGTTTTCCCATCGTTCTTTTACGCCATCTCTGTTTATTGCGTCGTCAGTACTAAGGCTTTTTTTCAATGCATCTTCGGCAGTTGGATTTTTTCCATCAAGAGTGGTGATCAGGAACTGACGATAGTCGGCCAGAAGAGCTTTCAGATCGTTAGCTTTTCCATTTTCATTGGCCCCGATCAGAATTTCAGATGGTACATTTGTGTCATCGATTCTTTTAATTTCATCTATTATAACCTCATTCCCTTTTACAGCAGGAGTCTCAGGATCTTTTTCAGCTTTTTTGATTATTTCAATTTTGAGGCCTTGTATAAAGTTGTATGCTTCTTCTGCTCTTTCTTTAACCTGGTATGCCAGCGTTTTATACTTTCCTGCTTTTGCCGGGTTTTCGGCAGCTGCCCTGTCGAATTCCTGGTATATAACGTCGTTTTTAATTGTATAATTTGCTATTGTCTGGGTAAGACCGTTATCGACTTTTTTAAATGCTTCAACAGCCTCCTTTGATACGTTAAGTGCAAGCATGGCGGTAAGCACCAGGTACATCATACCGATCATTTTTTGCCGGGGAGATAGCTTTTCGTGAGCCATTTTGGATTTAGTTTAATTAGATAAAAAAGCCACGTTATTTAACATTCATAGCAGCAAGCATATTTCCATAGACATTGTTCAGTGCCGAAAGGTTATCGTTGAGTTTTGTTATCTGATCGCGGTACTTTTTAGTATCTCCGGCTGAATCTGAAAGATCTTTCATTAAACCCTGAATCCCCTTGTAAAGCGAGTCGGATTCTTTCAGATGGTCATCTGCGCCTTTGCGCTGGAGTTCATAAACTGCGTTAAGAGCAGAGAGGTTTTTGTTAAGTGATTCCAGTTGTTGCTGATACGATTTTCCTCCTACTTCAATAACCGATAAAGAATCAACCATTGTACGGTATGCGGAACTTGTTTCATTTATCAGACCCGATGTAGACTTGTATGATTCTGCAAGTTTCCCGAGAGAATCATTGGCATTGTTAATAGTATTCATATACTTTGAAGACGCTGCAGATACATCGCCCATTGCATTCATATTAGCGGTTGCTTCGCTGAGTTTTTTCATTCCAACACCCAGTTTTTGAAACAAATCAGGTGAAATCTCAGCTTTTTCAAGCATCTCATCAAATTTAGCAAGAGCTACTGATCCGGCACCGCCGCCATAACCTCCGCTGCCGCCTCCTGAAATGCCACCATGGTACCTTCCTCCCTGGGAAGCAAGCTCAGGTGTCTCATCTTCAGG
>WSSedB1CaDRAFT_10000608_pt1 | contig 15000 bp, 12 predicted proteins | sample WetSurSB1Cattail_FD_9460 | JGI IMG/M metagenome (IMG submission 9460)
TAGCGCTGTTCTGAAGCTCGCTCCAGGTAGGCCAGGTTACTTTGTGTACAAGCTCTGTAAATGATTCCTTAAAATATCCTTTTATATTCATTGTACTAATATTTTTGCACGGGAGGAGAGACTCGAACTCCCGACACCTGGTTTTGGAGACCAGTGCTCTACCAACTGAGCTACACCCGTATTTGGTTTTTGATGTAGGGAACGGTTGCGACCGTTTCCTACACAAAAACCATATATCCAAAACCGATTATTCGAGTATCTGTGTTACCTGACCTGCTCCAACTGTTCTTCCTCCTTCACGGATTGCGAAACGCAACCCTACGTTAATAGCAACCGGATAAATAAGGTCAACTGTAATAGTAACGTTATCACCAGGCATAACCATTTCTGTTCCTTCCGGAAGAGTAATCTCACCTGTTATATCAAGTGTTCTTACGTAGAACTGTGGACGGTATTTATTATGGAATGGAGTATGACGTCCGCCTTCTTCTTTCTTAAGAACATAAACCTCTGCTTTGATTTTTGTATGAGGAGTTATTGAACCTGGTTTGGCAAGAACCATACCTCTTTTAATCTCTTTTTTATCAACACCGCGAAGAAGAAGACCTACGTTATCACCAGCTTCACCCCTGTCGAGAATCTTACGGAACATCTCAACACCGGTACATACTGATTTACGTTTTGTTGCACCAAGACCGATCAGTTCAAGCTCATCACCGGTATTGACAACTCCTGTTTCAATACGACCTGTAGCAACAGTACCACGACCAGTGATCGAGAATACGTCTTCAACAGGCATAAGGAAAGGTTTCTCGTTTTCTCTTGGAGGTATCGGAATATATGCATCAACTGCATCCATCAGCTCCATTACCTTATCTTCCCATTTTGCTTCTCCATGCATAGCTCCCAGAGCAGAACCACGGATTACAGGAGCATTGTCTCCATCAAATTTATAGAAGTTAAGCAAATCGCGTACTTCCATTTCAACAAGATCAAGAAGTTCAAGGTCGTCAACCATATCAACCTTATTCATGAATACAAGCACAGTAGGTACGTTTACCTGATGTGCAAGCAGAATATGTTCACGTGTCTGAGGCATTGGGCCGTCGTCAGCTGCTACAACCAGTATAGCGCCGTCCATCTGTGCAGCACCTGTAACCATATTCTTGATATAGTCAGCATGTCCCGGGCAGTCAACGTGTGCATAATGACGTTTAGCCGTCTGATATTCAACGTGAGCAGTGTTAATGGTAATACCTCTTTCCTTTTCTTCAGGGGCATTATCAATTGAGTCAAAATCCCTGATTTCAGAGAGACCCTTTTTGGCAAGGACCATAGTGATCGCTGCCGTCAAGGTGGTCTTACCATGGTCAACGTGACCAATTGTACCAATATTTACGTGCGGTTTCGACCTGTCAAATTTTTCTTTTGCCATAACTCCAAGCGTATTAAATTAAGTTTATCTATAATCAATTATAAATCAAGTTTCCTGTTGAGCCGGAGGGGGGAATTGAACCCCCGACCCCTTCCTTACCAAGGAAGTGCTCTACCCCTGAGCTACTCTGGCCTCAAAAAGTGAGCGGGAGACGGAACTCGAATCCGCGACCCTCAGCTTGGAAGGCTGATGCTCTACCAACTGAGCTACTCCCGCCTGATATAGTCCAAAGAGATCCGTAAACTCTTTCTTCCAATCCTTAAGTTCACGGTCAGCATCTGTTTGATGTGGGGAGAGCAGGATTCGAACCTACGAAGGCATTCGCCAGCAGATTTACAGTCTGCCCCAGTTGGCCGCTTTGGTATCTCCCCTTATAAACAGAGTCTTACTCCTAAGACACACATTTACAAATCTTTCAAGAGCCGATGAAGGGATTCGAACCCCCGACCTGCAGATTACAAATCAGCTGCTCTGACCAACTGAGCTACATCGGCAATTTAAAGAACGTCCCGTTGGTGCATATTCCACCCTTAAAAAACGGTTTGCAAATGTATGGATTTATATTTTATTAATCAAAATAATTCTACTTATTTTTGTAAATAGAATTATCAGACCCCTCTCTTCTTTTGTTTGTGCTTGGTAATCTGCTTTTTAAGTGCATCCATGGCGTCATCTGTTGCTTCTTCAAATGTTTTGCTCTGTTTCTTTGCAAATAAAGGCCCACCAGGTAATTCCACCTTAATTTCGCTAATTTTGTTCTCACGTTCCTGATCTTTGTCAAGCCTTAAATAAACCTCAGCATTGACAATATCTTCACCGAACTGGGTCAGCTTTTCCAGTTTCTGATGAACAAAGTCGATTAGCTTTTTGTCGGCATCAAACCGCACTGAATGAATCTGAATGTTCATAGTAGTACCTCCTGATTTTTTATTAATGTTTAAGCCCTTGGATGAGCCTGTTTATATACTTTCTTTAGTTTTTCAAAGGTATTGTGTGTATAAATTTGTGTTGCAGACAAATTTGCATGCCCTAATAACTCCTTAATTGAATTAAGATCTGCACCACGGTTAAGCATATGAGTTGCGAACGTATGCCTTAAAATATGCGGACTTTTCTTTTCAATTGTGGTTACCATTGCAAGATAACTATTAACTATGTTATAAACATATTTATCATACAACTTGTTTCCTTTATCGGTAATAAAAAACCATCCGTTTTTTTCTGTATGAATATTCTCATTTCTAATCTTAACATATTCCTCCAGACGCGCAATAAATGGTCTGACAAGTGGTATTATACGCTGTTTATTTCTTTTCCCTGTTACCTTCACAGAACAGTCTGTCAGATCTATATCATTATCTCTCAGACCGATTAACTCTGAACGCCTCATACCAGTAACATAAAGAAACTCAATGATGCTACGGTTTCTTATTCCTGCCAGCCCTTCACCAAAACTGTAATCATCAAGCAGGATGGAAATAGCCTCCTCTTCAACAAAAACAGGAAGACTCTTTTTCCTTTTGGGTAAAACAACTTTTTCAAGAGGATCACTTTTCATTATACCCTCTTTACGTAAATAGCGGTAAAATACCCTCAGGCAGGATATCTTTCTGTGTACACTTACAGTTGAAAAGTTATTGTCGAGCATGCTTACTATCCATGCCCTTATATCATGTGATGAAACAGTAACGGGGTCTTCAGGAAGTCCGAGTGATGATAAAAAAGCATAAAACTGATCAAGATCATTTAAATATGACCTGACAGTATGCGGAGAATACCGTTTCTCGATTTGCAGATATTGTAGGAACGATTCCTTATTACTCATGAAGGAACCTTTTTATCTGTGATTTTAAAAAATAAGATACACTGAAGCGAATCACTCCTCGCTCTCTTGCATCTTCTGAACGTACATCGCTTTTTTAATTTCCTCTCTGCGGCGTACTGAAGGCTTAATAAAAGCCTGACGTGAACGCAATTCGCGGATCACACCTGTCTTCTCGAATTTCCTTTTGAATTTCTTCAAAGCCCTTTCAATGTTTTCGCCTTCTTTTAATGGTACAATGATCATAATTAGTATTTCAGTTTTTAACGAGGCGCAAAGTTAGAAAGAGAAAAAGTCTTTTCAAAACATTTATGGAAATAATTTATCACGACAATCTGATTTTTGACATTTAAATATATTATTTATGATGAACATATCAGCATCATTTTTAATAAAGGTACAATTTTATTGGCTGGTTACAAAAAATAACAACCATTAACCACAAACCTGACCGCCGGCTTGAATCCCAAATGTATGAAGTGCCCCCCTATCACCCTAAAGGGGGGCTAATTCTCTGTCTTTGAGTTAATTTATTAATCTCACCGAATTTATCCCCCTTCAGGAGGATGGCCGCCAAGCGGCCAGGGGGCGCTTTTTTTGTGTTCTTTTTGAGGTTTAAAAAATTACTCTTCGTATTTGAGATAAGGCTGCACTTTAATGGCCTTTTCAGCTGTAATCAGCTTATTATCTATAAGATCATCAATACTTTTTATTGTGCCCTTTATCTCCCGGTACTTTAAAATTGCCGAAATCTCATATTTTTCAAAATAAGGAAAATGTGCCAGTTCCTTATACCCTGCAGAATTAATATTGATCCTTGTTATTACCGTTGAATCAGCAAAGATCTTTTCCCTGATAGCCTCATAGGTCTCTGCAGACAATCCATAAACTTCCTTTAACTGTTCAATGCTGGCATAGCCGCCCAGCAATCTCCTGTACTTAATTATCCGGGCTGATAAGACCGGGCCGATGCCATATAGTTTTTCGAATGTCGCAGAATCACCAGTGTTAATATCTATTTTTGATTTTTGTTGTCTGAAATGGACTCCCGGCTTTTGGTTCACAGAATGTTCTGAATTTTTAAATGAAGAAAGTTTAACATCAGTCATATTATTTATTATCCGTCTTTTTTTATAATCCGCAAAATTTCTTTTTTTGTTTTCGGAAACACGATCTGACGAGATTGGTTTTCTAAAGGCAACATCATTTTCAGAAAGTGATTCAGAAGTACTTTCCTCAGATGACAAAGTATCAGTAATGTCTTCAATATCAATCCTGCTACCGGGGATAGTATATCTAAATCCAATTATCAGAAACACTATTAAAAGCATTATAAAAGTCGACCTTCTTTCCCTTCTGGAAAAGCCAAACCAGTTCTTAATTGGCCCTGTGTTTAACATTATAAAATAAAAAGCAATGAGACAAATGCAATTTAGGCAATTATCACCAAAGATCAGTTAACTGCACATTGTTTTTTAAGAGGACTGAGAAATAAAAAAATAATCAGAAATCTTCTCAACAATATGAAAACTTAACGGAAAATTAGAAATCTAAAGTATTAAGTTGGAAATCAGGAATCAGAATGGATATCCTATACCCAGTACAATAGCAAAATCTTTCCTTCTGTATGGACCGTTTAGAAATATCCAGTGCGATCCTTCAGAGTTTCTGGAATCATGAAGTAATGGATTACGTAGTTTCATGCCTACATCTACCCTCGCTATAACAAATTTGAAGTCGAATCTGAAACCTGTACCAGTTCCTATGGCAACTTGCTTATAGAAGTTTCTTAAATCAAATTGCGCATCCGGTCGTGCAGGATCCTTTTTAAAGCTCCAGATATTTCCTGCATCAACGAATACGGCACCTTCCAGTATCCAGAACAGCTTAAACCTGTATTCTGCATTGGCTTCTAACTTTATATCTCCTGTCTCATTCAAAAATTTAGAGGTATCAGCATAAGATCCTGGTCCAAGAGTTCTCGCCTGCCAGGCTCTGATGTCATTCGCACCTCCCGCAAAATATTGTCTTTCGAACGGTACTGCTTTCGAATTGCCATATGGTATTCCTATACCGAGGAAACCACGGTATACAATTGAACTTACATCGTTTAGCTTATAATTATACCTGACATCAATATCGGCTTTGACATATTGTGCAAACGGCTGACCAAGGAAGTAATATGCCCTGCTGGTATCACCAATGGCATAAGAAGTATCGACAGAAACAGGTACGTGTTTTTTAGCACCTGCAATGCTATAAATCGAAGCAAGAGCATTCCCGGCTACTTCTGCATTAAACCTCAGAAACCAATAGTCCTTCGAGTTTTTGATGCTCTGGTTATTATATATGAACGAATAATTGCCTCCAAGAATCAAGACATTTTTATAACTGCTGGCCTGATAGCTGGAAGCCAGGATTGTAGTTGCAAAAGTAGGATCAATGAAAGGCAGTTTTACAATATTAAATTGTATTGGGTTAAAAATATGTTCCTTATAATTACTCGTTTTCCAATCATACCCGAATGTTGCATTAGCCACTGTCCTTGTGTAGACCGGCAATTTTTGAAAATCCCATGAGGCTATGATAGTAGTTGAAGGGTTATACTTTTTAATAAAACTCTCTAATCTCAGGAAAGGGGCCATAAATTCAGGAAGCCTCAAACTTGTTTCAACTCCATATTCCTCAATACTTGATAGTTTCTGGTTTTGTGAATAGGCTGAATAAGCTCCTTTCAGTTTTGTACTAAACAGTTCCGCACCATGAAACAGGTTTTTGTGCTGGTATATAAGGTTAACGGCGCCTCCAAGGTTTCCGGCAGAATTAGTACCTTCAAGTTCGATCTTATAAGATTGCTGACTGAGAAGAGTAAGCTGTATATTACAATCAATCTTCATTCCCAACCCTTGAAGTGTTTCATCCTCTTTTGAATCATTATAGTTAATATTTACCAGCCGGTATATTTTAAGTCCAAGGAGATGTGCCTGGGTTTGCTCTGTACTGGTCACATTATAAACCGATCCGGGTTTCATATAGAGCGACTGAATTATGAGATCATATTTTACTTCAGGTTTCATTTTTGATGTAATGAAATAGTAACCCTTGTAGAATGTAGTATCAAGACTCCTTAAATACGAATCACCCGCTTCCAGGGCTTCCTTTGGAACAAAATCGGGATATATGTAGATGTTCTTAATTGTATATACTGCAAAGGGCGCTGTAATAATTCTGTTAGAAGCATCAAGCTTTGTAAAATTCGCAATATCGTATCTAATATCTACCTGTCTGTTTCCCACGGTACTGTCAATTTTAAAAGAAATATAATCGCTGGTGAATCCAAAGAATCCGTGATCCCTTATAAAACGTTCAAACCTAGTCCTTTCGGCCTGCAAGACATCGACATCATATGGTTTACCTCTCTCTATCAGGCAGTTCACCGAATCGAAAAAACACAAATTTCTGATATTGGTGTCCGCAATCTCGTATGTGAGTTTACGTATAGTATAGGGGCGAAGTAAATTAACATTATAGAATACATCAGATTTCCTGTCAGCAGTTTCAACAGTATCTGTCACTTTACCATCAAAATAACCCTTCGAAGTGACATACTTTTTCATATCATCCTTCGTTCTGGTTGTGGCAAACTGATCATAAATAACAGGTCCTTCTCCTATATTTCTTAACCAGTTATGTGGCCACTTATCCTTATTGATATTTGAAAGATTATAAAGGCCAAGATAAAACCTGGTTCCGAAAATCCTCTTGTTAGGGTTTTGCTTGATATAAGGAATAAGATCGCTTTTCTTTATCCCTTCCTTATTTACATTGATATGATTTTCATTTAAGAGGCTCTCACCTTCAGGTACATATTTTGTTGGATTACATGATGTTAGAATAAGAAAAAATAATATTATGAAAATACAATTTCCTGAATGATAAAGATTTGTATATGTAATGGATTTTTTCAAAATCTGGCTAAAAACTTAAACTCAAATATATTAATAATAATCTGAACTGAAAGTAAAAACTATTGTGACAAACTCACCTCCCGGAGAGCTGTCCAAAATGTCAAAACCTTTTGCTTCAATCCTTTGTGAGATTTTGTATTTTACTTCGTGATCCATTGTGGATCAAAGATTTAGCTTTTACCACAAAAGTCCTCCAAGGTATGCATTAAGGTTCTTAAAGGATTTTTTCATCACACCAGGTAACACACAGACCAATATGTACTTTCCATCACTTTACAAAGTATAGATTGAGAAAATCCTGAGTGTACCAAAGGAAAGGGGCTGAATACAATAAACAGAATATTAAATTTCCAATGCTTGAAATGACAACATTTTTAAATTAAATCAAAAAAAATGATGCTTAAGGTTAAATTAGTTCTGTTTATATTTGAGTTCCAAATTGAAATAGAATGATTAGCAGGACCAGGATAAAATTCATAAAGTCACTTCAAAATAAAAAGGTCAGAGATGAAGAGAAATTATTTGTGATTGAAGGAGATAAGCTTGTTAAGGAATTTTTAAGGTCAAAGGTTTCAATTAAGATGCTTCTGGGGAAACCTGAATTTCTCGACAATATACAGTCTGAGCTCTCAGAATCTGTCGATCTGATTGAAAGGGTTAGTTATGATGAACTTCAACAGATAAGCTCCATGAAGACTCCGCATAATGCCCTGGCAGTTGTCCAAATGCAGGAACACGAGATGAATATTTATGATATTACAGATCGGCTTTGTGTTGCACTCGACTGCGTCCAGGATCCGGGGAATATGGGCACTATAATAAGGGCTGCCAGCTGGTTCGGCATTAATAATATTGTATGTTCAATGGATTGTGTTGATGTATATAACCCCAAGGTTATCCAGTCGAGTATGGGTGCGATACTGCATATAAAAGTCTTCTACGCCGATCTTAAAGAGTTTTTCACTTCTCTTACAAAATACTCAATCCATGTTTTTGGAACATTGCTCGAAGGTGATTCTGTTTATGATCATAAGCTTAACAGTAAAGGAATTATATTACTGGGTAATGAATCTAAGGGAATATCAGATGAATTACTGCCTTTTATAACAGATAAAATAATGATTCCGAAATTCACCAATGCCAGGGAAGGGATTGATTCATTGAACGTGGGAATGGCAGCCTCAGTGGTTTTTTCTGAGTTTCTGAGAAAATCCGGCAGCTTAAATCAGTAATAAAATTATATTTGCCAAAACTTTACTCCGCTATGCAAAAAACAGATTTCAAAATATATCGTACCAGGTGGACAATGCTTATTGTGTATATGTTCATGGTTGCAGTGAATCAGCTCCTTTGGATTACATTTGCTCCGATCACTGGTGATGCAACAAAATATTATAATGTTTCTGATTTGCGGATTGGGATACTATCTATGTGTTTTATGATTGTTTACATAGTGGTATCAATTCCGGCATCGTGGATTATTGATAAATTCGGCATAAGGATAGGTGTAGGCATAGGGGCGCTTTTCACTGGTATATTCGGTTTAGTACGCGGATTTGCAGGAACGGACTATAACGTTTTGTTGCTTGCACAAATTGGTATTGCTATTGGGCAGCCATTTATCCTTAATGCTATAACAAAACTTGCTGCAAGATGGTTCCCAATTGAAGAAAGAGCTACAGCTGCAGGTCTTGGAACACTTGCCATGTACATCGGAATCTTATTGGGAATGACACTTACTCCTTATCTTGTTATTGGTTCGGGTATAGGTGGAATGCTTTATATCTATGGTGTTATCTCAATAATTACTACAGTTGCATTTCTTGTTTTAATTAAAGAAGGTCCGCCAACTGCACCATGTTTGCCCGAACAGGAAGAACGTTCACTGGTTTATGATGGTTTCAAGCAAACTCTCAGGACTAAAGATTTTATTTTACTGATGATAATATTTTTTATTGGACTCGGTGTCTTCAATGCTGTAACGACATGGATAGAGGATATCCTTCGGCCCAGAGGTTTTTCCGCCACACAGGCTGGTATAACAGGTGGTCTGATGATAGTTGGAGGAATTATCGGTGCACTTTTTATACCTATACTTTCCGATCGGTATAAAAAAAGAACCCCTTTTATTATTATCGCACTTGGGGGCGCTACAATTGGGCTTGCAGGGATCACTTTTGCAACAAGTTACTGGTTATTACTTACATCAGGAATGATTTTAGGATTCTTCCTGCTGAGTTCCGGACCCATTGGATTTCAGTACGGAGCTGAAATAACATATCCGGCATCTGAAGGGACTTCAAATGGTATGCTTTTGCTCATGGGACAGATTTCGGGTATTGCCTTTATATTTGGAATGGACAGTCTTAAGTCTCACATAAACGGATCGATGACCCGATCAATGGTTTTCCTGATTGCACTCATGATAATTAGTATTTTGCTTTCTGTAAGGCTGAAAGAATCTGTAATATTATCGGGGAATGAGAATAAATAAAACCATTTCGTATTTATGATTTCCCGGCGCCCTAAAAGATTCCGGGAATAAGCCTTTTTGTTTCTACTTTATATGTCAGATAGCTGTCCCCGAATTCATTGATAAGAACTTTTTCTTCAACGCTGATCCTGTATATAAGAGCTGCAAATACCGGAACCACAAAAACAATCACTGAGTAGAGACTGTTCATTGTAGCTGAAAAACCAACTACCACCAATAACATCCCTGAATAGCTCGGATGTCTGATATGCGTATAAATCCCATCCGTTTTAAGCTTTGCAGCATTAGTTATAGCTACATCAACCGTGAATGAATTGCCCAGTTGCAGAATGGCCATCCACCTGATAATTAATCCACCAATAATGAAAAGAATTCCAATATCACTCAAAAAATGATTTTGCTGACCCGACAGAAAAAATCCACAGGCGAATCCAAATGTTATCATCAGCCATAGTATGATCAGTGATCCTTTGTCTTTTCTTGTCTTTGTTTTCCTTTTCCCTGATCGTTTAATGAGCAAAAGTAGAAACTCAGAAAAAGCATAAGCAAATGATAGGTATATAATTGATTTCATATTGAAATATTTAGGTTGAGGTTGAGGAAAAACGTTGTTTATTCTTTGAGCAATCCAACCCTGACAGCCCAGCCATAGGATGTCGGTGTTGAGATAACTACATCTTTCACTTTAGGATTAAATGATTTTAAATCCGTTTTTAAATTCTTTCTGTTTATCTGAATAAAAAAATCCTTTTCCCCGTCACCATTATAATCAATTGAATCATTTATTAAAGCCGGCAAATCTCCGCGCCAGTCTATTTGAACAAAGCCCGAATTACTCTCTTTAAGAAACCCGTTGAATACAGGCCTTCTGATATCAAGTGTACATTTTTCAGCGACTAAATGGTATGCTTTCTCACCTCCGGTATATCTTGGGTTTATTTTCATAAAGGGCAGCTTTGAAACTGATACAGAAAAATTGTTTAACCCCGGAAATAAAATTATAAAAACAATCAGGCCAAGAAATGCCCAGAAAATACCTGCAATAATTTTTGTCTTTTTCATTTTATTTAGTGAATTAAAAAATGAATTTTAACAACCCATGAAACGTATTAATTATTGAACCTGCTGAGAATACCGCCATAAAAAGGTATGAAACAAACAGAAATAGATTTCTTGAGAAGTTCTTCAATGTTCCTGACGGAACACCTTTTATTCCATAATGAATTGCATTTTGCGGACAGGCATCCATACACTTGCCGCACTTACTACAGAATATTGAGACCTTGCCTGACCTTATATCTTCTTTACTCAGGGCGTATAAAGGACAAACTCCAACGCATTTAAAACATTCATTGCAGGCAGATTTATCGATTTTTACGGTGAAGGGAGTTATTTTATTTGAAAGTGAATTGATTGCCCCAAGGGGACACAGAAAGCTGCATTGTGTCCTCTTTTTTGTCATCACCGGTAAGACAATAACCAACCCTCCGAAAAGCGAAAGAAATATACCTGCTTTTGTCGCTGATTCTACTGATGTAACCTGTTCAAATTCTGTGACAGCCTTAAAAGGACATATCCATGAGCAATAGGTAGGCATTAGTGTTAATGCAGCAGAAAGAATTACCATTATAAGTACTGCATATGGCATCCACTTCCAAAGTTCGTTTATCTTTTTTATTACAGGTCTTTTTCTTATTCTTGAAAACCCGTCATCCCATCCTCCGTAGAAACAGCCCCAGCTGCAGAAACCTCTTCCAAGAACCAGAGTTGCTACTAACCATAATACAACCATTGATGAAATATTTGCAAAACCGCCAATTATACTTCCCGGAAAAATAATTGATTTTGTAAAAGCTGCAGGAAGTATCATCATCGGGATCACAAGATGGCAAAAAGGGATCTTACATTCCAATATGTCAGCCTGTGAGAAATACATAGCTTTTCTTACTTCAAGCATATTGTTTATAAGTGCATATGAGAGAGATAGAGCGAAAACAATAAAAAGTACAGCTCTGTATTTGTCTGTTTTCCCGGTGAAATGCATGAAGAAGAACAGAACATTCACAAGAATAAATACTGTAAGCAAGGCTATGCCTGAAGCCGTATCTGAAAAATTCGGTTTACCACCGGTTAAAAACATGAATGTAATCAGAAACATAGGGAGGGTATAGAGAAGCGATTTCCCTAATGATTTTTTCATCCCTGTTGTCTTTAAAATGTTATCCATTAATTATTCCTCCTATTATATTTGTTAATCCTTTTATCAAAAAAATCACACCTGCCAGACCAGTGGCAAGTATTCCAATATTTTTTATTACCTCCTTTTTCCTTATCCTGCCGGCTAATGGTAATGGCAGGAACCAAAGTGAGGATCCTACAAAAAATCCCAGGAAAGCAAGGTAGCTCTGAACCAGAGTTCTTTCTGTTGAGCCTTTGGTAAGTATTATAAATAAGGCGGGGCAAAATCCCAGGCTATTTGTCAACCCCAGTACTATAGGCACAAGTCTTTTATTTGAGACAGTTTTCACCATCTTCGCCGGACATGATGGGTTTCTGCTTTTACTGATACTGTACCACACAAGCATTACTGCAAAAATAATATAGAGTAGTCCGGGAACTATATTCCTCACCACCGGACTTTTAAATACTGCCTGGCCAAAATGCCATGCCAGTGTAGCCATTATGGCATAAATAATTAATCTCGTTATTAGAAACAGGGAAAGATCAACAGCTATTCTTTTAACATTTGCTGAATCAGCCATAAGATAAGGAAACATTACCATTCCACATGTTGCAAGGCAGGCCGAACCGCTGCTTAGACCCAGTATTAATGAATCTGTCATTAACTTTTTTTCTGTAAATTTAAAAGCGCAACAGATTGGCTCCAAAGGAAAAGTGGTGAAATACTTTAAATGTGACTAAAGGATTTGCATAAGGGGTAAACTGCCATAAAAAGGGGCAAAAGGTTATGCTCCGGAAATAATTCTAAGGGAGATCTTTATTCAATCACCTGAATTTTCTTATTGCTTCGGCTGCTTTTAACCTGGAAACCGGGATTTCAATGCTCTGAGTTTTAAGTATAATTTTCATATTCTGAATATTGCCGGTTACATGATCAGCATACTCAGAATTGATAATAAAACACTTATGACATCTGAAAAAGGAGGTATTTCTCTTTAGCTCCGCTTCAGCTGCCTTAAGTGTACCACGAATGTGAGTTTTTGTAATTATCTCTCCCCTGATTGTAGCAATTGTTATGTAGTTATCATTGGAACAAAGATATACGATACTTCTAGGATTTAGTTTGCATTCGTTCTTAGGATTTCCTCCCCTGATTATGACTTCACTTTCCCACAGGATCTCACCGGGTAAGATAGCTGCCTCTCGCAGAGCTGTCCTGTACAACCTGTTGAATGAAATTATGTAACCTATTGTCACGGGTATTATAGCTACTAAAATGGCAGTCCAGATAGCATACATTAAATATTTAAACATAAAAATATGGGGGAATAAAATACTAACATAGAAATAATTAGCCACTCCAATACTGGAGGCTATAAATAATCCCCATAAAATGCTTTTTCCAAAGGACCAGTTTTTTTTTATTACTATTGGTTCAAGTAAATATTTAAAAATGGCAAGCATAAATATTGTAACTAATCCAAAACCCATTGAAACAAATAACTGAGACTCTGATTTTAACTGAGCCATACCAAATGGTTTGAAAATATATAGAAACAGAAAAATGAAAAGGCCAAAAACAAGGATAAAAACAGTCTTTTCCCCTGGTGTTTCAACTCTGCTGTAAGGTTTTTTAAACGGATTCTCCATTTTGAATATCTTGCAGACAAATCTAAATAATATTAAAGAACACCGGAAACAATTTTAGATATTATTGTTTCAGTATGATATATCCGAAAGAACAATTTTAAGAGCAAAAAAATGTTACTTTTATAAGCTCATATTAAATCGATCCAGTTAGACTAATAAATGAGATTATTCGGTTGGCATTCTTTTGACAGGGATTTTGACTTCAGGTCAGCAGGCAGATGGTTATTGCTTGGTTCAATTGTCGGAGTTATAAGCGGGCTTGGCGCCATCGTCTTTCAATCACTTCTTGTTTACGTCAGAGAGTTTTTCGTTGTTCATCTTATGGGGTTAAATCCGATGAGCCCTGGCGGCGAGCATCTGGTCTCAAGGTTTTTAACAGGTAATTTTAATCCTTTTCTTATAATTCTTCTTCCCGCAGTAGGGGGACTTGTGGCCGGTCTGTTGATCTATAAACTCGCACCTGAAGCAGAAGGTCATGGTACTGATGAAGCAATAAAGTCATTTCATCGTAAACGTGGCATAATACGACCATCTGTCCCTCTCGTAAAACTAATTGCTTCTGTAATAACAATAGGTACGGGGGGGTCAGGAGGACGGGAAGGACCGATAGCTCAGATTGGTGCAGGGTTCGGAAGTTTTCTTGCAACACGGCTGAATCTTGATGTCAAAACCAGGCGATGGCTACTTGCAGCAGGTATGGGAGCCGGTATAGGCAGTATATTCAGGGCACCACTGGCCGGAGCTATATTTGCGGCTGAAGTGCTTTATTCTTCGGCCGAAGTTGAAGCTGAAGTGCTTCTTCCTGCAGCTGTTTCATCTATTATAGCTTTCTCAGTTTATTCTTTCAGATACGGATGGGATCATATATTCTCTGATGTAGGTAAACATGGCTTTACCAATCCGCTCGAGTTGATCCCATATACTATTGAGGCATTAATACTTGCATTTGCAGCTCTGATATTTGTAAAATCATTTTATGGAATCAGAAAAATATTTACTGACTGGAATATCCCAAGATATCTCAAACCATTTATTGGTGGATTGTTAACAGGAGGACTGGTCTTATTGGTAATAACCATATCAGGTGACAGGAAATTCACAGTGGACATCATGGGTGGAGGTTATGGAATTCTTCAGGAGATTATAAACAACGGACTTTCCAATATTGGTCTTGTCATCCTCCTTCTGGTAGCCGGAGGAAAAATATTAGCGACCTCATTTACCATAGGATCAGGCGGAAGCGCTGGCGTATTTGGTCCTTCAATGGTAATTGGTGGTACTCTGGGCGCTGCCTCGGGATATCTGCTTCAATTTATTTTCCCTGGATTTTCTCTTGACCCGTCAACTTTCGCAATTGTAGGCATGGCAGGTTTCTTTGCGGCGGCTGCGAATACTCCTATTTCCACAATTATTATGGTAAGTGAACTTACCGGGAATTATGAACTTCTGA
>WSSedB1CaDRAFT_10000609_pt1 | contig 14983 bp, 14 predicted proteins | sample WetSurSB1Cattail_FD_9460 | JGI IMG/M metagenome (IMG submission 9460)
TCAAACTGCTGCACTCGCATATCGGCAGTCAGGTCACCAAAATCGACAAGATCAAAAACGCACTGATCGAGGGCGCCCGCGTCTATGTGGAAATGAAAAAACTGGGGGTAAACCTGGAGTATATCGACATCGGCGGCGGATTGGGTGTTGACTATGACGGCTCCAAGTCAAGCTATTTCTCCAGCGTCAACTACTCGGTGGAGGAATACGCCAACGATGTCATCTATCAGATCAAAAACATCTGCGACGAAGCCGGGGTTGCCTGTCCGAACATCATCTCCGAGTCCGGCCGGGCCACCGTCGCCCATTATTCGGTACTGGTCACCAACATACTGAACACCAACACCCAGAACCAGATGCCTGATTTCGAATCAATTCTGACCCAAACGGACACGTTATCACCCACAGTCAGAAAACTGGTCGATATCTACAAAAGCATTGACCGCCATTCGCTGCGTGAGGATTACCATGACACCGTCCAGCTTATCCAGGAGGCGGTCAGCCTGTTCAACCTGGGCTATCTGAACCTGAATGACCGGGCCATGGCCGAGTGGCTGTATTCCAGAATCATAAAAAAAATCAATAACCTGGTTGAAAGAATCAAACCTGTTCCCGAAGAGCTGCAGAACTTCAAGCTCAGCATGCGCCAGACCTATTTTGCCAATTTCTCTCTGTTCCAGTCAATTCCCGACTCATGGGCCATCGACCAGCTCTTTCCGATCATGCCGATCCAGCGGCTGGGCGAAAAACCGGATGTGATTGCCTCCATAGCGGATATCACCTGCGACTCGGACGGCGAAATCACCAGCTTTGTGGGAGAAAACGGCAGGACGAAATTTCTGCCACTCCACAAAATCCGCAAGAATGAAGGCTACTTCATCGGCTTTTTCCTGATCGGAGCCTACCAGGAAATACTGGGTGACCTGCATAACTTGTTCGGCGACACAAACGCCGTGCACATCACTTTCAACAAAAAAACCAACTACAAGATCGACACGGTCATCAGTGGCGATGCAATCTTGCAAACTCTCAAATATGTCCAGTATGACGGCAATGAAATACTGAAAAACGTGCGTGACAGCCTGGAAAACGGAGTGGCTTCAAAGAAAATTTCTATCGAGGAGAGCAGCCATTTCCTGGAGCTGCTGGACAAAACGATCCAGTCCTACACCTATCTGGGTGAATAGTTTTTTTGAAGTTCACAGCATGAGGAGGTCAAAATCATGAGCAAGGTACTTATTATCGGAGCGGGCGGGGTTGGCGGAGTCGTCACCCACAAATGCGCCCAGGCAAAGGACGTCATCAGCGGTATTACCCTGGCATCCCGCACCAAATCCAAATGCGATGCCATCGCCGCGCAGATTGATTACCCCATCCAGACTGCACAAGTCAATGCCGACAATGTTCCGGAAATGATCGAGCTGATCAAACAGGTCAAGCCAAAGCTGGTCATCAATGTCGCCCTCCCCTACCAGGACCTGACAATCATGGATGCCTGCCTGGAAACCGGCGTGGACTACCTGGACACTGCCAACTATGAGCCGCCTGACACTGCCAAGTTTGAATACTCCTGGCAATGGGCCTATCAGGACCGCTTCAAAGCCGCCGGCCTGATGGCCCTGCTTGGTTCCGGCTTCGACCCTGGGGTAACCAATGTCTACACAGCTCTGGCCGCCAAGAAGTATCTGGACGAGGTGCAGGAGATCGACATCATCGACGCCAATGCCGGCAGCCATGGCCAGCCCTTTGCCACCAACTTCAACCCGGAGATCAACATCCGTGAGGTGACCGCCACCTGCCGCCACTGGGAGAATGGTCAATGGGTGGAGTCCGGTGCCCTGGCCACCAAATACTCTTTCGATTTTCCCGAAGGCATCGGTCCCATGAACATCTACCGCATGTATCACGAGGAAATGGAGTCGCTGGTCAAACACATTCCCACCATCAAAAAGGCCCAGTTCTGGATGACCTTCTCCGACAACTACCTGAAACACCTGGAAGTGTTGCAGAATGTGGGCATGACCCGTATCGACGAAGTGGAATTCAACGGCCAAAAGATCGTGCCGATCCAGTTCCTCAAGGCACTGCTTCCCGATCCTGCCTCACTAGGACCACTGACCAAGGGCAAAACATGCATCGGCGTCATTGCCCGCGGTATTAAGGACGGAAAACGCAAGCAGGTCTATATTTACAACATTTGCGACCACGAGGAATGCTACAAAGAGGTCAAATCCCAGGCCATCAGCTACACCACCGGCGTACCGGCCGCGGTAGGCGCCATCATGATGCTGACCGGCAAGTGGCGCGGAGCCGGCGTCTTCAACATGGAGCAGTTTGATCCGGAGCTGTTTTTGGATGTTCTTGGACCGATGGGGCTGCCGACGGTTGTCGTGGACGGCGGCGAATGGCCTGAACTGTAGCGCTCTGTCACTCTGCTGTACATTAAAAACGGAGGTAATACTTATGAAACGATTGATTCTCTGCAGTCTGATTCTTTCACTCTTGTCACCGTTGGCAGCGTTTGCGGGGGGGCTTGACGTTTTCCTTTCCAACGTGAATATTCAGGCGCGCGCTGATTTGCCGGGATTTTCAGCAAAAATAAGCACTCAATTCGGGGTACCGGTTCCGCAGGTACAGGCAGTAGTCCAGTCGGTTCGTGAGCCGGCCGATGCGTTCATGATTTTTCAGCTTGGTCAGATGTCCGGAAAACCTGCTGAAAACGTAATGGCGGTTTATGGCCCCAACAAAGGCAGAGGCTGGGGAGTAATTGCGAAACAACTGGGAATAAAGCCAGGTTCGCCCGAGTTCCATGCACTGAAGAGCGGCAATCTTGCGTTTACCGGCCAGCCTTCCGGAGGTTCGGATTCACCTGGCAAAGGCAGAGGCAAGGGCAGAGGAAAAGGACATAACAAGTAATAGTTGGTTGTATCATGCTTGTAGGTTTAAAAATGCGTAACGTGTCTGATATTCATTAAAACACCACACGGGCAGCCAAACCACTGCCCGTTTTCATTTTCAGCTCTCCTCTGTTACCCCTTGCGCCGATCCGACAGCTGCGATACAATTCTTACCAGATTCTTACCAGGAGGCGCCCCATGGAAACGGTCAGACTATCAAGCAAAGGGCAGTTCGTGCTTCCCAAATCGATTCGCGACCTTCATCACTGGGGACCGGGAACAGAACTGATCGTGGAGGAACGAGGTTCGGAAGTCGTCATCACTGCAGCCAGGCCCTTTGCCGCAACACGGCTTGAAGCACCTGACTCACCCACGGTCTATTCTGGCCCCCCCCTGTCAATCGAAGACATGGACCGGGCAATTGCAACAGAAGCGGGAAAACGGTGATGATTACCGTTGACACCAACATTCTGGTCCGCTATGCGGTCAAGGATGACAAGCAGCAGACTGCATCGGCAACCCGCTTCATAGCGGACAATCAGTGCCACGTTTTGAAATCCGTAGTGCTTGAATTGGCCTGGGTCCTTTCGTCGTCATCCGGCTACAATCTCGCACGGGACATTGTTGTCGAGCGATTGCGGCACATTCTCGGCCTTCCAAACATGGATACCGAGGATGCCGTTCACGTTGCGCAGGCAATTGACTGGTATGAAAAGGGAATGGATTTTGTCGATGCGCTCCACCTTTCATCCAGCAACGAATCAAAGGCTTTTGCGACCATGGATGCCGGAATGAGCCGGAAAGCCTCACAGATAGCACCCCACAAAAATATCTTATTGGTGAAATGAGAAGATTGCAGTGACCGGTATCGACTAAAGAGCACCCTCCCTTGGGCGCGCCTCCATCACCACACCGATAGCTAACCCCCATCCGGATTCGGATCCGATGACTTCACATAGGCAAGATCTCCCATGAATGCAGTAGAAATCGAAACAGCAGTATCCGAATTGTCGCTTCAACCTTTTGATGGGGAGGAGTTTCCGTTTTCCTTTCTCCAGGCGTTTGGAAACAAGGAGACAACTATCAAACGCTTGCGCTCCGGGGCGTCGAACAAGTCTGACCTCGGAGGCATTCTACAGACAAACAACATCCATATCGCAGTCGCTCAACCTGGCGAAGTAACCAAGACCCTTGCGGCGCTGAAAGCAAGCCCGTCCACAATTAAGGCCAAGGCTCACTTTACCCTCTCAACCGACGGAGTGGACTTTGAGGCTGAGGATTTGGAGTCCGGCGAGACGGTTGCTTGCACCTATCAAAACTTCCCTGATCATTTCGGTTTTTTTCTGCCATTAGCAGGCATTACCACTGTCAAACAGCTACGAGATAGCTCTTTTGACATCCGGGCAACCAGCCGCCTTAACCGGCTCTATGTTGAATTACTGAAAGACAACCCGGAATGGGGTACTGCCGAACGTCGCCACGACATGAACCACTTCATGGCACGGCTGATTTTCTGCTTTTTTGCCGAGGATACGGACATCTTCAATGGAGCCGGGTTGTTCACCGATACTATTGAGCAGATGAGCGCGCGGGACTCTTCTAACACGCACGAGGTGATCAGCGAAATTTTCCGCGCCATGAACACCAAGTACGCCAATCGGGAAGAATCTAAAATCCCGCGCTGGGCCGATACATTTCCCTACGTAAACGGTGGGCTCTTCTCGGGCAGCGTGGATGTGCCGCGATTTAGCAAGATCGCGCGCTCCTACCTGCTTCATATCGGCGGCCTGGACTGGACCAAGATCAACCCGGACATTTTCGGTTCCATGATCCAGGCGGTAGCAGATGATGAGGAGCGTGGCGCACTTGGGATGCACTACACCAGCGTTCCGAATATTCTGAAAGTCCTCAACCCGCTGTTTCTCGACGACCTGCGGACACGGCTTGAGGAGGCTGGTGATAATCCGCGCATGCTGCTCAACCTGCGCAAACGCATATCGAGGATCAGAATATTCGACCCGGCCTGTGGTTCTGGTAACTTCCTGGTCATCGCTTACAAGCAGATGCGGGAGATTGAAAACACCCTCAACGAACGACGCGGTGAGCTTGGGCGGAAGAGTGACATTCCGTTGACCAACTTCCGTGGTATCGAACTACGCGATTTCGCAGCTGAAATCGCACGTTTGGCTCTAATAATCGCAGAGTATCAGTGTGATGTTCTGTATCGCGGCCAAAAGGAAGCACTGGCCGAGTTTTTGCCGCTCGATGCACAGAACTGGATCACCTGCGATAATGCACTGCGGCTTGATTGGTTGAGTGTTTGTCCGCCGACGGGGACAGGGGTGAAGTTGCGGGGCGACGACCTCTTCAGTACACCTCTTGATCAGGCACAGATTGACTTTGAAAATGAAGGGGGAGAGACCTACATTTGCGGGAATCCGCCATATGTAGGCTCAACATGGCAATCGAAGGACCAGAAGTCTGACCTTGAAGCAATTTTCAAAGGTCGGACAAAAACTTGGGCAACACTGGATTATGTCACTGGTTGGTTCATGAAGGCGGCAGAATATGGTTTGCATGCGGATGCAGATGCCGCTTTTGTTGCAACAAACTCAATTTGCCAAGGGCAGCAAGTTCCCTTCCTGTGGCCTTTGGTCTTTGAAACTGGCCACCAAATTGAGTTTGCACATACCTCATTCAAATGGGCAAATCTTGCGAGTCACAACGCTGGCGTAACAGTAGTGATTGTTGGAATCTCGAAATCTCCTAGCAGTAAACGACGATTGTTTTCCGAGACTGAAGATGGAAGTATGGTAGTCAAGGAAGTTGAGAACATAAATGCGTACCTTATCGCAAGCCCCAATGTAATTGTCGAAAAGGCGATGAAGCCGCTCACTGAAGTGAGCGCAATGGATTTCGGAAATAAAGCAGACGACGGAGGACACCTCACCCTCTCGTCAGCGGAACTTGATGCTATGAATTTGGCCCCTAATACTCGTAACCGCTTTATCAAGCAGTTTTTTGGGTCAAAGGAGTTCATAAATGGTGAAACCAGATATTGCATTTGGGTTCCGAATGAGGATCTTTCAGAGGCGCTCAATATTGCACCAATACGCGACCAAATTGAGAAAGTTCGTGCGGCCAGACTGAACAGCAAGGACGCGTATGCGCGAAGTTTAGCGACCAGACCCCATCAATTCAAGACTCCAAGGCTGGCTAGTAAAAATGTTGTCGTAACGCCAAGGGTAAGCTCAGAAAATCGGCCCTATTTGCCAGTTGGATTTCTGAGCAATCATGCAGTGATCGGTGATCGAAACTTTGCCCTCTACGACGCCCCCCTCTGGAACATGGCTCTTATAGCCTCTCGTCTCCATTGGGTTTGGATCGGTACAGTCTGTGTACGGATGCGAACCGACTTTTCATATTCCAACACCCTCGGCTGGAATACCTTCCCCGTTCCAACCCTCACTGAAAAGAACAAGGCCGATCTGACCCGCTGCGCCGAAGACATCCTGCTGACCCGCGAAGCGCACTTCCCAGCGACAATAGCCGACCTCTATGATCCCGATGCCATGCCCGCTGATTTGCGCGCGGCTCACGAACGCAACGACGAAACATTGGAGCGCATCTATATCGGCCGCCGTTTCCGTAACGACACCGAACGGCTGGAAAAGCTGTTTGAGCTGTACACGAAAATGGCGGCGGCATCGCCCAAACCTGCTTTGAAAGCAATCAGGGGGAAGAAAACATGAGCAGCCTGATCATTTATACCTCCGACGACGGCAACACCCGGATCAATCTCCGGGTAGAGGCCGATAGTATCTGGCTGAGCCAACTGGAAATTGCCGAGCTGTTCCAAACCACCAAGCAAAACGTCAGCCTTCACGCCAAGAACATCTTTGAAGAGGGGGAGCTGAGCCCGGATTCAGTTGTCAAGGAATCCTTGACAACTGCCGCCGATGGCAAGAACTACCGCACGCAGCTCTACCATCTGGAACTGATTTTTGCTATCGGCTACCGCATCCGCTCGCCACGCGGCACCCAGTTCCGCCAGTGGGCGACCAGGCACCTCAAGGAGTTTCTGGTCAAGGGTTTCGTCATGGACGATGAGCGGCTCAAGAACCCGGGGGCTTGGGATTATTTCGACGAGCTGCTGGAGCGCATCCGCGAGATCCGTGCCTCGGAGAAACGTTTTTATCAAAAAGTCCGCGACCTCTTTGCCCTGAGCTCGGATTACCGCATCACAGAAATAGAAACCCATGCTTTTTTCGCCGAGGTTCAGAACAAGTTGCTCTTCGCGGCCACCGGCCTCACCGCCGCCGAACTGATCGTGAAACGCGCAGACCCGGAAAGTCCGAATATGTCTCTCACGCACTGGAGTGGTTCGCGCGTGCGCAAGCAGGATGTCGTCATCGCAAAAAATTACCTCTCGGAAGACGAGATCGACACCCTCAATCGGCTGGTTGTTATTTTTCTGGAACAGGCAGAGCTGAGGGTGAAGCAGCAGCACGACCTCACGCTGGATTTTTGGCGCAACCATGTGGACAGCATGCTGGCGTTCAACGGGCAGGCTGTTTTGCAGAATTCCGGATCAATCAGCCATGATGACATGGTGAGCATAGCCCACGCACGTTACGAAACATTTGATTACCATCGCCGCGCCACCGAGGCACAGGAAGCCGACGCGGCAGATTTGCAGGAAATCGAGCGGCTCGAAAAACGGATTGAACGTCATACGAAGATAACGGCAGCAACAGCCAAGACCAAGTCAACTACGAAAGCCACAAGGGTATAAGGATTAAAAGTCCCCCCGCCCCTTGCGGGAGGGGGTTAGGGGGTGGGGGTAGTTGCCATGAAACCACGACATTCGCTGCAAGATTTTGCAAGAGAACTGCGCAATAACGCCACTGATGTGGAACGCATGCTTTGGCGTCACTTGCGAAACAGCCAGTTGGAGGGTGTCAAGTTTCGCAGACAGCAACCGATTGAAGCATATATCGTTGACTTCACATCGTTTGAGAAGAAGATTGTAGTTGAACTAGACGGTGGTCAACACTCGGAAAGCAGCGAATATGACATGCAAAGAGATGACTGTTTGAGGGCCAACGGATTTACAGTGTTACGATTCTGGAATAACGATGTCATTGAAAATATTGATGGAGTGTTAGAGGTTATCAGGGAGCAATGCTTGAAGTAACCTCCCCCACCCCCCAGCCCCCTCCCGCAAGGGGCGGGGGAGCAATAGTCCATACTCCTTGCGGAACTTGCTTGAAAGGAAGCTTTGAATGATACAGGTTCAATCAATACCGTCTGTTTCCGTACAATATGCCGCCAATGGCAGCTCGACCAAGTCAAACGAATTTGGCATGCGACCAATGCAGGAGCGTGTATATGAACGGCGCGGTGAGCAGTATTTGCTTATCAAGTCGCCCCCGGCCTCCGGTAAAAGCCGGGCATTGATGTTCATCGCCCTGGACAAGCTCCACAATCAGGGAATCAAACAGGCGATCATCGTGGTGCCGGAAAAAACCATCGGTGCGAGTTTCAACGACGAGCCTCTGAGCACATTCGGCTTCTGGGCCGATTGGCGCGTGGAGCCGAAATGGAACCTGTGCAACGCCCCCGGCTCGGATAACGGCGGAAAGGTCAAGTCGGTGGGTACGTTTCTCGAAGGCGAGGACAGGGTACTGGTCTGCACCCACGCCACCTTCCGTTTCGCCGTCGATCAATTCGGGGTAGAGGCGTTTGACAACCGGCTGATTGCCGTTGACGAGTTTCACCATGTCTCAAGCAACCCTGACAACAAGCTCGGCCTGCATCTCGGGCAGTTTATCGCGCGCGACCGGGTGCATGTCGTCGCGATGACCGGCTCGTACTTCCGGGGCGACGCCGAGGCCGTGCTGGCTCCGCGGGATGAATCGAAGTTCGATACCGTCACCTACACCTACTATGAGCAACTCAACGGTTATGAATATCTGAAACAGCTCGACATTGGTTACTTCTTCTACTCCGGCTCCTACGCCGATGACATCCTCAAAGTGCTTGACCCGGCCGAGAAGACCATCATCCACATCCCCAACGTCAACTCGCGCGAAAGCACCAAGGATAAGATCAGGGAGGTCGAGCACATCATCGAGGAGCTGGGCGAATGGCAAGGGACCGATCACGCGACCGGATTCCAGTTGGTAAAGACGCCTGGTGGCCATATCCTGCGGATCGCCGACCTGGTGGACGATGATCCTGCCAAGCGCGACAAGGTTTCCACCGCGCTCAAAGACCCGGCCCAGAAGAACAACCGTGACCACATTGACATCATCATTGCCCTCGGTATGGCAAAGGAAGGTTTTGACTGGATTTGGTGCGAGCATGCGCTGACGGTCGGCTATCGGTCGAGCCTCACGGAAATCGTGCAGATCATTGGCCGAGCCACCCGTGACGCGCCCGGAAAGACCCGTGCCCGCTTCACCAACCTGATCGCCGAGCCCGACGCATCTGAACAAGCAGTTACCGAGGCGGTGAACGATACTTTGAAGGCCATTGCCGCAAGTCTGCTGATGGAGCAGGTTTTAGCGCCACGATTTGAGTTCAGGCCGAAGAATCCGGAGAATATTCCCGAGCCAGGATTCGACTACGGCGACGCCGGATATGATCCCAACAAGTGCAATATCGGCGTAAATGAAGAGACGGGGCGCTATCTGGTTGAAATCAAGGGTCTCGCGGAACCCAAAAGCGAGGAAGCGGCTCGCATCTGCCGGGAAGATTTGAACGAAGTTATCGCAACATTTGTTCAGGATAAGACCGCCATCGAGCGAGGTCTGTTTGACGAAGAACTCGTGCCCGAGGAACTGACCCAGGTACGCATGGGCAAGATCATCAAGGAGAAGTATCCGGACCTTGACGAGGATGACCAGGAGGCGGTGCGCCAGCATGCTGTCGCCGCTATCAATCTGGTGCAACAGGCCAAGCAACTTGCAGCCAGCAACGGGAGCGCTGGCACCAACGAACCAGCCGCCAATACAGCCCTGATCCAAGGTGTACGCAAGTTCGCCATGGATGTGCGCGAGCTGGACATTGACCTCATCGACCGCATCAATCCGTTCAGCGAGGCCTACGCGATCCTCGCCAAGGCGATGAGCGAGGAGAGCCTGAAGCAGGTTGCGGCGGTGATTGCAGGTAAACGTGCCAATCTAACGATTGAGGAGGCGCGTGAGTTGGCAAGGCGGGCTTTAAAATTTAAGCAAGAACGTGGGCGTTTACCTTCAATTACCTCCGCTGATGTCTGGGAAAAGCGTATGGCAGAGGGCGTGGCTGTTCTTGCTCGTATGAAGGCAGAGGCAAACCGTGGCTAAACAGTTTACTCAAGAAGATGATGATCTTCTCGCAGAACTTGGCGTAGAGATTGAAAACCAGAAACAATCGAATCGGACGCCGCGTGAGGAACGCATCATAGCTGGGTTCGAGGAAATCCAGCGATTCGTCGAACGGCACGGACGTGCTCCGCAGCACAGCGAAGACAAAGACATCTTCGAGCGACTGTACGCTGTGCGCCTCGATCGCCTGCGTGCATTGGAGGAGTGCCGGTCCCTTCTCGTGCAGTTCGATCATCAGGGGATGTTGACCGGAGCTGAGTCTGTCCCTGCAGAGCCAGCGGAAACGATGGACGATGACGAGCTGCTCGCCGAACTCGAAGGCGCGGCCGGTACCTCCGCAATAACCGAACTGCGCCATGTCCGTACAAGCGCGGAGAAGCGTGCGGCCGAGGAAATTGCCAATCGCGAGAGGTGTGAGGACTTCGATAGCTTTCAGCCTCTGTTCAAGCAAGTTGAAAGTGAACTCAAGGCTGATATTCGACAAACACGGCCATTTGGCAAGGATGCGAGCGTTGACGCAGGTAACTTCTTTATTCTTAACGGCCAGCTTGTCTACGTGGCGGAGAAGGGAGACGACTTTCAAACGCCGAATGGCCATCCTGATGCCCGGCTCAGGGTTATATACTCCAATGGCACCGAGAGTAATATTCTGCTTAGATCGCTTCAACGGGCGCTCTATAAGGACGAGACGGGGCGTAGATTGACCGAACCGGATATGGGGCCGCTGTTCAGCGAAACCTGGGAAGACGACGACATTGAAAGCGGCACAATATATGTCCTGCGCAGCTTGTCCAATCATCCGTTCATTTGCGAACACCGGGAACTGATTCACAAAATTGGCGTCACGGGTGGAAAGGTTGAATCTCGTATTGCCAATGCTTCTCTTGATGCTACTTACCTTCTGGCGGATGTTGAAGTCATTGCCAGCTACAAACTGGCCGGAATTAACCGCACGAAGCTGGAAAACCTCTTCCATCGCATCTTTGCACCTGCTCAGTTGGACCTTACAATCCACGACCGCTTCGGTAACCCTGTACGGCCAAGGGAGTGGTTCCTTGTTCCTCTTCATGTGATTGATGAGGCGGTACAGCGCATTCGCGAAGGCTCACTTACCGCATTGATTTACGACCCTAAAACGGCCCGATTAGTTGGGTAGTGCCTTGACCGCAAGGGTCTTGCGGCCATGACGTAATTGGGGCTGCGGACAAGTTGTCCCTCGATGATGGGATACGTTCGTTCCCGCCTTGACCCCAACAAGTTCGTCATATAGGATGTTCGTTGCTACCCCTGATGCGCATCCTGCTCGACACTCATTACTTTCCTCTGGTTGGCGGCGTTCACCTGCCAATTCCAGCGCAGCCGGGGGATTCACAATCAACAGACGCAACGGAATTCAGAACAACCGAACGGGAACCCCATGACTGGAATCGACATCGACAAAATCCTCAAGCTTGCCCCCTCCCCGGCCTACGTGGTGGACCTTGGCAGACTTCGCCACAACCTGTCCATCCTGGACGACGTCCAGAAACGGAGCGGAGCAAAGATTCTCCTCGCGATGAAGGCCTTCTCCATGTGGAGCGTCTTCCCGATCATCAGCCGGACTCTGCACGGCGTCTGCGCAAGTTCACCCTGGGAGGCGCAGCTGGGGAAAGAGGAATTCGGCGGGGAAGTTCACAGCTTCTCTGCCGCCTTCAAGGAAAGCGATGTGGTAGAGCTGCTGAAGATCTCCAACCACCTGGTCTTCAACTCCTTCAACCAGCTTGAGCGATTCCGTCCCCTCTGGGAAAAAGAGAAAGGGCGCGTCTCCATAGGCCTGCGGGTCAACCCCGAACATACCGAAGGGGCTACCGCCATCTACGACCCCTGCGCGCCTTGCTCACGACTCGGCATCCCGCGCGCGGAATTCGACAGGCGCATCTCTGAAGCCGGAGAAGAGCCTGCCCTGAGCGGAATCGAAGGGCTGCACTTCCACACCCTCTGCGAACAGTTTTTCGAGCCGCTGGAGCGCACGGCCATGGCTTTCGAGGAGAAGTTCGGCCGGTTTCTGCCGCGGATGAAGTGGCTCAACCTTGGAGGCGGCCACCACATTACCCGCGAGGAATACGACATCGACGGCCTGGTGGAACTGGTAAAATATTTCCGGGAAAAGTACGATGTGGAGGTCTATCTGGAGCCGGGCGAGGCCATTGCCATCGGAACCGGCATCCTGGTGGGCGAAGTGCTTGATGTGGTGCACAACGAGATGGATATCGCCATCCTGGATGTATCCGCCACATGCCACATGCCGGATATCCTGGAAATGCCCTACCGTCCCGGTATAAAAAACGGCTATGAGCCGGGCGTAAAACCCCATACCTACCGTCTGGGCGGGCCTTCCTGCCTGGCTGGTGACATTATCGGCGACTGGTCCTTTGAAAAACCGCTGCAGGCTGGTGACCGGCTGGCCTTTCTGGATATGTCGCACTACACCATGGTCAAGACCACCACCTTCAACGGCATCCAGCACCCGGCCATCTGCACCTTTGAACCGGAAACAGGTGAACTGCAGGTTAGACGCAGCTTCGGCTATCCGGACTTCAAATCAAAACTATCATAACTTTATAAGGCGGCATTATGACACTGAAAAGTAAATTATGGATGAACGGCAACCTGGAGTGGTTTACCTACATTGGCGATGAGGAGGTGTATCTTGGCAGGCGCGAAGTACCTGCCCCCCTGGAGGAGGGTAATGCCTGGACCAACGAACTTGGAGACATGTTCAAAGTGGCGGATGGCGTTATCCTGCTGGTCGGCAAAACCGAACCGCCCCAAAAGTACTGGTAGTTGAGCCTCGTGCAAAAGTCTTAGAAATAGACGCCCCCCTTCCTTGATGGGAAGGGGGGCGCATTGATCTTTTGAAGAGGCTTAGTTTTTCCCCTGTTATTGTTATCAGAGCCCCGCCTGTAGTAAATCTCTCCCGCTTGCATGCACGACATCCTTGTAATTCCCTCCCCTGCTTGTATAAATCATGTATATTTACTCGTTTCAATCCGGACCGGATCGCGGCTATCCGGTTTTGTGGCGTAATTCACCACCCAAGGAGACTCCCATGAAATCCTTTCGAATGCTTACAAGGCCAATCATCACATGTTTCTTCTCGCTCCTTCTGTTTTTCTCCTGTATCCCAAATGCCCGAGCATCATCGGAATACAGGCTTTCAAAAGGCCAAACCGTCTATGTGGCCGTCTACTCCAACATTTTCAGCGCACCGAGAATGATTCCGTATAACCTGGCAGCACTGCTGAGCATCCGCAACACTGACATGTCCAACCCGATCAGGATCACGACTGCGGATTACTATGACACCAGAGGAAAATTGGTGAGGCAGTATTACCCGCACCCCATAACCCTGGCCCCCCTGGAATCGGTTTCCATTTTTGTACCCGAAGAGGACACCAAAGGTGGAACCGGCGCCAATTTCATCGTCAGATGGAACTCATCGAAAGAGGTGAACATTCCCATCATTGAAAGCGTGATGATCGGCATGAAATCCGGGCAGGGCATCTCGTTTGTGAGCCAGGGCCGGGAAATAAAGGACCATCCACGATGAAAACCGGTTGGATGCCTTGAGGAAATAATTGTGCATTACGAAGCATTGCAGGATATTGAAATACCCTTCGGGCTGGCATTGGTAACGGTAGTTCTTTTTCGACGGCTGCGATTTCCCTCCATTATCGGATTTCTCGTCACCGGCATTCTGGCCGGCCCCTTTGCCCTCGGTTCCATCAAGAATACCCATCAGGTCGAACAGATGGCCGTGATCGGTGTCGTACTGCTGCTGTTCACAATCGGCATCGAACTCTCCCTGAAGGAACTGATGCGCATCAAGCACTTGGTGCTATGGGGGGCGGACTGCAAGTGCTGATTACGATTCCGGCGGTGGCGGCCCTTGGTGACGGTTACGAAATGCTGCGCACCATGAGCCGCAGACATAGCCATGCGGTGGGAATCAGCGGCTATCTTTCCGGAGCGGAAATCGCAACCTACAGGGTTCAAAAGGGCTCACCACTCGAAGAAACGAGTCTGCGGGAAGGTATCCTGAGAGACGGGTCCGGAGCCACCATCCTCACCATCAAGAGAGGCAAGGAGCTGATTCCGAACCCCGACCCAGTCTGGCAGTTGCGGAATGAAGATATCGTCCTGCTTCTGGGAACGTCAGAACAGCTCGCTGCTGCAGACAAGTTATTCGAATCACATAAGGTCAACCATACACAAACAGGCAAACAACCATGAAAAAGCAGCCCTGCAAGAGCGATTCATTTTGTCCCCTTTACTTCCCCTCCCCTCCTCTGTTATCACGGTAGCATGATTTCACCGCCCTCCAACATCATCATCGAAGTCGCCGTACCGCTTCCCATGGAAAAGACCTTCCACTACCTGGTTCCCGACGTTCTTGCTCAGCAGGTTCAACCGGGAAAGCGGGTATTCGTGCCCTTCGGCGGCCGCAAGCTGACGGGCTATGTCCTTGCGTTTGCACCATCCAGCGATATTTCCAGGATCAAGGAAATCATATCCGTGCTCGACGACGATCCGCTTTGGACGGATGGCGAACTGGAGTTTTTTCGCTGGGTTGCCTCCTATTACCTGCACCCGCTGGGTGAGGTGCTCAAGACAGCACTTCCAGCCGGCATCAATCTGCAGACGCGCAAGGGCACAGGCGAATCAGTCAGTGGCGGG
>WSSedB1CaDRAFT_10000610_pt1 | contig 14973 bp, 14 predicted proteins | sample WetSurSB1Cattail_FD_9460 | JGI IMG/M metagenome (IMG submission 9460)
TTGCATACAAGGTATGGCCTCCCGCCGAAATCGACAGCAGCGCGGCATAATGTCTCATCCATCGGATACAAAAAGAAGCCTGACCGGTAGATTCCCGCGCAGTCGCCGAGTGCCTTTGCAAAGCACATCCCCAGAACAATTCCGGTATCTTCTATTAAATGGTGCTGGTCGACGTTGAGATCGCCTGCAAGGGAGCCGGACAAATCGAACAGCCCGTGTTTGCAGAAAGAGCGGAGCATATGGTCAAAAAAGCCGATCGGGTTATGCATTTCGCATTTTCCGCTTCCGTCAAGATTCAGGGTAAGGCTTATTTGTGTTTCGCCTGTTTTCCGTTCAACAGTAGCAATCCTTTCCAATTTAGTATCTCCAGTTAAAATTTCAGGCCAGGACTTTGCGCAGTTCGTATTCAAGAATATCCGTCGCACCCAGTTTCTTAAGCTTTGGAAGCAGAACAGGGACTTCCGATTTATTAACCGCTATTTTTATTGCGTACCCGTCGTCTCCATAAAGCGGTGCTACAGTCGGGCTGCGCATTGCGGGAATACCTTTTACAAGCGCGTCAAAATTGCTTTTCGTGCAGTTCATCTCGAGCATGACTTTATCGCGGGCATCAAGCACAGCTTCAAACAGCATTTTCAGTTCTTCTATTTTCTGTCTTTTTGCAGGGTCTTTGAGCGCTTCCTTGGACGCGAACATGCGCGTTGAACTAACAAGAATTGTGTCAACGATGCGCAGACCGTTTTCCTGAAGTGTACGGCCCGTTGCAGTATTATCGACGATCATGTCGGCATCGTCGGGCGGGAACACTTCTGTTGCGCCGTATGTACGCACGATAAGATAATTTATTTTGCGGCTTTCAAGCCATGTACGCGCAATCTGTTCGTATTCCGTTGCAACGATAACGCGTTTATGTGCAAGCGCATGGTCGTCGAGTGAATTCGGAACCGCTGCAACAATACGTACTTTGTCAAATCCCAGATCCATAATTTCTTCAACATCGGCTTTTGTTTCGTCAATCCAGTCGCGGCCGGTAAAGCCTACATCGTGGGCACCGAGTTCGAGCAGTTTGCCGATATTCTGCGGTTTCATAACCTTTGCTTCCAGGTCATCCTGATTTACTATCGGACGATAGGCACGCTCCGGCAGATCAATTTTAATTCCTGCTCCGCTGAGCAGGCTGATGACATTTTCATAAATTCTTCCTTTCGGAAGCAGTATTTTCAGTTTGTCCATAAAAAACTCCGCAGATAAAATTTACTTGTATTAAAGATAGTATACTATATATAAATATCTGCAATAAATCAACAATCCGCAGAATACTTTGAAAGGTTCCGATAATGTGTTATAATCGGTTTGGATACGTTTGCAAATATCTTGGAGGCTATATGAAGAAGATGTCTAAAGTTGTTTCTCTTTTTATAACAGCAGCAGTTTTGTTTGCTGTCACAGGATGCGGAACGACGTCGTCTGTAAAGGGATCCGGCATAAAAGGTTCAAAACCAACCATGGCTGCGTCCCGTGCAAAAATTATCGATTATCAGGGAGCAGCATTTGGTGCAGAGATTCCTGAATGGGTTATAAAGGTTGCAGAGGGAGAATACTCCGAGACAGCTCTTTCTACTATTATGCCGGCACTCAAAGGCAGAAAAATATTCGTAACGATGGCAGACGGCGATAATCTTGAGTTTGTAAAACAATGGACGGATCTTGTGGATGTTGAAACGCAGGTTGGGGATACAATGCAGCGTATTGTGGGAAAAGTCGTATCTGCATCAGAAGACGCAAAAGCTAAGGAAACTGGAAAAGAAGCAGATCCTACGGAAGTCAATCGTAAACTTAAGCTGTATAAAGAAGCTGTCGCCGCGGTGGAAATAAACGGGCTGGAAAAAACAGCAAGCTACTGGGTGGAAAAACAGACTGGTACAAAGAAAGAAGGTAATTTTAAGGACGTGTATGAATATTATGCAGTCTGGTCTATGGACAAAAAGGTATATGATACACAGCTCAATGCAGCACTGGATAATGTCAAAGATAATACTTCAGAGGCAGAAACGCTGAAGAAAACTTTGAAAAATAAACTTAACGACCTCGTCTTATCTTCCAACGATCTTGCCGCGGAAGGTACTGCTGACTGAGCATATTAACTTTTTTTGAATATCGGGGATTCGGATATGAGCCGAATCCCTTTTTTTATGGCAACGGGGTTTGTCATGTATGTACTGTTGAAAATGCGGTAAATATGTTATATTGTATACTATAATATACGGAGCTTATATATGGACGAAATTGAAGAAATCCTTGATCTGTTGCGCGAAAATGCACGCCTCTCTGTAGAGGACATTTCTGCCATGACAAAAAAGACGCCTGATGAAGTGCGTGCAATAATTAAAAAGCTTGAAGACAGCGGTATCATAATGAAATATGCCGCAATCGTAAATCCGGAGAAAGACGGAGAAGCTAAAGATAAAGTTTGTGCAGAAATAGAGATTCAGGTTACTCCTGAGCGCGACCGGGGATTTGATGCCATTGCCGACCGTATTTATCGTTTTCCACAGGTAAAATCGTTGTATCTCATGAGCGGCGGTTATGACCTGAAGGTTATAATTGAAGGTGATTCACTCAAAGAAGTTGCTTTCTTTGTTTCAAGTAAGCTTTCTACTCTTGAAGGCGTTCGATCGACGAAAACTCATTTTATTCTCAAAACCTACAAAGAGAATGATATTGTATATGTTGAACAGGAACGCGACAACCGGGAAGGAGTCACCGCTTAATGAATACACGTGAAGACCGCTTTTCCCGTAAGATGCTGGCGACGCCTCCTTCAGGAATCCGTAAATTTTTTGATTTAATTATCGGCCGGGACGATATTATTTCGCTTGGCGTCGGCGAACCTGATTTTCCGACGCCCTGGTCGCTCCGGGAAGAAGCCTTTTATCATCTTGAAAAGGGACAGACGTCATATACTTCCAACTGGGGACTGCTTGAATTACGTGAACAGATTGCAAAATATCTTGAGCGTTTCGGCATGTATTATAGTCCTAAGAACGAAGTGCTTGTTACAATCGGCGGTTCGGAAGCAGTCGATGCAGTTCTTCGTACAATATTGAACCCCGGTGATGAAATTATTGTATGCGAACCATGTTATGTTTCATATCAGCCGCTTGCCGAATTATGCGATGCAAAACTTATACATCTTGACACAAGCGTGAACGGATTTTATCCGACTGCGCAGCAGATTGAAGATGTTATAACACCGAATACCAAAGCGCTTATGCTTTGTTCTCCGTCGAATCCGACAGGGCGTATTATTCCGGCGGATGAGCTTGCAAAAATTGCGGAAGTTGTAAAAAAGCACCGGATATGGTGTATAAGCGATGAAATTTACTGCGAGCTTATTTATGACGGCCGGAAACATGTCTCAATCGGCAGTTTTCCCGGCATGAAGGATTATGCAATTGTTATAAACGGTTTTTCAAAAGCGTTTGCCATGACAGGCTGGCGCATCGGTTATATGGCTGCTCCGGCGGAACTTACGCAGGAAGTATGCAAACTGCACCAGTATTCTACAATCTGTGCTCCTATTATGAGCCAGTACGCAGCAATAGAAGGACTTAAGAACGGCTGGAACGAAGTAGAGCGAATGCGCGTAAGCTATCAGCAGCGGCGCAATCTTATGTACAAAGCGTTTATCGATATGGGCCTTCCCTGTACGGAACCGGAAGGCGCATTTTATCTATTCCCTGATATCCGTTCAACGGGGCTTACAAGTGAAGAATTCGCAACGCAGCTTATTGAAAAATATCAGGTAGCGGTTGTTCCCGGATCTTGTTTCGGTAAAGGTGGGGAAGGTTTTATCCGCTGCTGTTATGCTACTGAAATCAGCAAGATAAAGGTTGCAGTTTCGCATATCGCTGATATGGTAAAGGAACTGCGTAAATAAAAAATCATCAGGGGAGTGTGGTAATAGAAATATGGATAATCTATTTCAGGTTCTGATTGCGGTTATCGCAGGTGCTGTTTTTTTTATTGCTGTTATGATTATACGGTCAACTGCAGGTAAAGGGAAAAAAACATCTAATGCGGTCAGGCAGAAGAATAGGGCCGGTATTATTCGGGAATGCACAAAACGGCTCGTTCACGATCCTCATAATATAAATTCGCTGCAGCCTCTTGCGGATCTTTATTATGACGAACAGAACTGGGAAAAGGCTTTTCCATTGTACGATACGCTGTATGAACTGTCTCTTGTGCATCCGCAGATTGATGCCCAGCGGGTTGCCATCCGGCAGGGAATATGTGCATTGAAGATTAATAAAATGGATGAAGCTGCAAAAGGCCTTTTTGCAGCCCATAAACTTGCTCCTGACGATTTTGAAACGAACTTTTATCTTGGTATGCTTCTGTACAGAAAGAATGACTATGAAAAATCCATCGGGTGTTTGCGGAAAGCCCATTCCATTAAACCTGATATTTCGGATGTGAATGAACCGCTTGGCATGGCATACTATAAATCACAGCATTATAAAGAAAGTCTGCCTTATCTGCGCCGCGTGCTTGATGAAAATCCTGAGAACAAAGAAGCGCTGTTCGATCTGGCATCAGCAATGGAAGAAAGCGGACTAGGCGATAAAGCTTTGAAAGTATTTGTTCATCTTCGTCCTGATCCGGACTTCGGAGCGCAGTCAAGCCTTGCTGCAGGGCTTCTGCACGAACGTTCAAAACAGTTTCAGCAGGCAGTACAGGATTATGAGATAGGCTTAAAACTTGAGAATGTACCTGCTGATCTTCAGACAACGCTTCGGTACAGACTTGCAAACGCATATATTGCAGTTAATAATATTGGCAAAGGATTGTCTTATTTGAAGCAGATTCAGGTTACGACTCCGAATTACAAAGATGTGCCCGCTCTCGTTCAGCGTTATCAGGAACTCAACTCGAATTCCAATCTGCAGACATACCTTATGGCGGGGACGAGCGATTTCGTTGCGCTCTGCCGGAAATTCGTTGAGGCGTATTATACTGGTGCAGTGGTAAAAATAGAGGACATCTCCGTCGCAACTGAATCTATCGAAATTTTATGTACTGTAGAGGCAAACCGCTGGGAAGACACGGAATTATTCCGTTTTTACCGCAGTACGGGTGCTGTCGGCGAATTATATGTGCGCGACTTTCATGCAAAAATACGTGATATAAAATGCGACAGAGGTTTTTGCGTGACCGCAGGAACATATACTGAGGAAGCTCATAAATATGTCGAAGGCAGGCCGATAGACCTCATTGAAAAGAATAAACTTGTATCTGTTCTTAAAAAGATTGACATTCTCGGCTAAAGCCCTGTTTCTTTCCTGATTATTACAAGATTTCGTTCCGTATCGGTAAGGAACGGAACTGTAAGTTCCTCAACTTTGTAATCATGCACGATGTCTGCTATGCCTTTCATCTCTTCGGCAATACTTGACCGCTTTGCCTTGTATGCGGCGAGATATCCTCCTGATGCAGTGAGTGAAAGCAGAGTGTTAGTCATTTTTCTGTCGAGCGGACGAAATGCCCTGAATACCGTTATATCGAAACTTCCTGCCTGAACCTGTTCTGCTTCCGATTTTAGAACGGAAACGTTTTGCAGCCCAAGTACTGCGGCACAGTTTTCAAGAAACGCACAGCGCTTGTCCATACGCTCAACAAGTGTAAATTTGTACGCCGGGAACGCGGCAGCAAGCGGTATACCCGGAAGGCCTCCTCCCGAACCTATGTCTCCGAAGGAGACGTCTGCATCTGTTTTCATTACAAGTGATTTTAATAATTTCCAGGGTGCAAGGCTGTCGAGTACATGGCGGACGATAAGCTCATCGTGATCATCTGTATTAACAAGATTGTATGCAGAGTTGAAAAGCTGTAATTCTTTGACGTATGCTTCCATCTGCCTGGAGAGTACTGCAGTCGTTTCATGCGGAAAATCAAGCTTCAGCAATCCGTCTGTAAGTTTATCTGACATTTGTTATTTTGCCTTGCTGCCTATGTCTATAAGCAAATCCATGTTATATGCCGGCTCATTGAGACGCATTGTTATGAGATTTCCTGTTTTTACAGCGGAAAGATTCTGCATGTGTGCAAGCTGGTATACGAATGAATATTTGTTTGTATAATCCTGAACGACGGCAGGTTCTACCATATACTGTGTTGAACAACCAGTGCTTCCTGTCGTTTTAAACAAGAGGTAAAATGTTTCATTTCTTGTCTTTCCGTCCGATGTATATTTCCGGTCTCCGGTAAGCAGAAAGGTGCCGTCGTTTTCCCGGTTGCTGAAATATGTTGTACGGCAGGTGGAAAGAACATCGTATCCATTGACAAGGAAGCGGAGAATCGCAGGTTGTGAAGAATCTGTGCGTGCAGCGGACTTGTTCGCAGTATCGGTATTTGTTACAGCCTGATCCGCAGCGAGTGCAGAATTATTTTCCTGTTTAAGTTCTTTGAGCTGCTGAAGTATATCAGTAAGCAGTGAATCTGTGGATGTGCTGCTTACTGTGGCTGACGAAGGATAAGCTGTACCGGATGAATTTCCGAGAATTGAATAAAGCTTGCCGAGCAGCCCGGCATTCTGAAGTGAGTTTAAATCCGAAGCTGATGCAGACGATGAAAGTCCGTTTACATCAGCCGATGAAAGTGCTGCTGTGCTGTTTGCAGCCGCTGCGACGGAAACAGAGTCTGTACTTTTTTTTAAGGAGGAAGTATTTTCTGCTGCTGTTGTGTCTGTTGATACAGGAGATGGATACGGAGAATTTTCACCAGGCTTATAAAAAGAACTTCCAAGTGTCGGTGCGCTTATTACCGGCATGGAAGGAGATGAAATGGCGGGCATCGGAGGCATTTCGGGCATAGAGGAGGCAGTGTCCAATGTTTTTTTATGGGAGGTTGTCGATGATGATTTTACACCTTCGGCAGCAAGCAGAGAAGAAAATAAAACAATGATTGCCGCAGGAACAACCGGCCTTAACCGTTTACATATTACCAAGTGCATCCTCCACATATTCAAGCCGCTGCTGCAGCTGAGTAATCGTTTTTTCAATGCGCTTCTTCTCTCTCTCAAGTTTTGCTTTTTGGTCTTCCGTTTGCGAAGATACTGCTTTATTCTTCATCATTTCGCGGACGGTGACAGGACTTGTGCCTCCCATCAGCTGCTGCTCTGCGGCACTTCTGTCTTCCGCCTTTCTGATTCCTGCAACAAGTTTCATGTTATCGTAACCGAGCGCAGGGTTTACCGGCACAATGCCGAGTTTTACAATGTCTCGCGCCGTATTACGCGGAAGACAAAGTACGCGGTCTACATAATCTTCGTAGCGGATATTCGCCTGTTCGCATAACTCGTGCGCTTTTGCAAGAAGTCTCCCGAATTCCTGCATAAGTTTTCCATTCGTTTCAAGATAATTTTTCCTTATTTCCTCGGTAAGCTTTTCAAGTTCCGGAGAATTTTCAATTCCGATAACGTAATATCCTTTTTTTTCAGCAATTGCAATAAGTTCGTTGAATTTTGCCCAGAATGCCTGATTATGTACTTTTACATTAAGCGGCGCGCAGTTGCCGGAAACGGCGATTGTTTCTTCCGTGATAAGATGATGCGTGTATTCATGGACGGCAGTATAAACAAGCTGATTGTCAGTTTTGAAATTTTTGTTGTGAAGCAGAATTTCGTGCGTGTCCGGCTTGTAAAGTCCGTTTACGCGTTTACTGTCTTTGCCTGTCTGAATGACGGTAAAATCGAGTTTCGATTCCCGTATGTCGAGCAGAATCTGTTTAATTTTTTCGTTTTCCATATTTCCATCGTATTATAGCGAAATTGCAAATGGAATTCAAACGGCATATATGGCGATTTATGAAAATTGTATGAAAGCAGCAGTGAAGAAAGTATAGAGCAGACGTCAATGCAATTGTTTCACTTCTGCGATTCGTAATTTTGAATAATATAGCTGTAGCAATTAATAATTATTCAGGAGGATACCTGAGACAGGCATCCTCCTTTTTTGTCCATTCAGAGTGTTTGTTAATTAATATGGTATCCCGTTGGCAGCAGGTGCAGACATATGGCGGGAAGAGAAGACAAGTGCTATAAGCGTAACAACATACGGAAATACTTTAAATAGTACAGTGGGTATGGCTCCGAGTGCAGGGATTACCTGAGACACGTTTGCTAGTGTCGTGAAAAATCCGAAGAAGAATGTTGCACCAAGTATTCCAAGGGGTTTCCACTGACCGAATATTAATGCTGCAATTGCAAGGAATCCGAGACCTGCGACACTCCCGTTGAATTCTCCGCTGTATGTGACAAGCATGATTCCTCCGCCCAGACCTGAAAGTGCACCACTCATGAGTACTCCGAAGTAGCGCATTGCATGAACATTGACACCGGCACTTTCCACCGCAGATGGATGCTCGCCGCAGGCCAGAAGACGCAGTCCGAACGATGTTTTGTAAAGCAGCCAGAATGAAAATCCCCATATGGCAAGTGCAAGCCATGTCGACCAGTATGAACGTGCAAAAAGAAGAGGGCCGAGCACAGGAATCCGGGAGAGGATAGGAATATCGTTTCGTACAATACCCATGAGAATCGGGATGTTTCCGCTGCCTGTTATCATTCGTGCGGCGTATACGGTAATTGCAGCTGCAAGCATATTTATTGCAGTTCCTGAAATCACCTGATCTGCTTTTAGCGTGATTGACGCGAACGCATGAAGCGATGCAAAAATCATACCGCATATCATGCCTGCCACCAGCCCGAACATGATGCATGTGTTGTGTCCCATATAATTTTCCGTAAGTTTTATGAAAAACGCTGTTGCAAAATAACCGGACAGCATGAGTCCCTCGAGCCCGAGGTTCGTAACACCGGAACGTTCGCTGTAAAGACCTCCGAGACTCGTAATGAGCATCGGAATGGTATATGCAATCACATACGGAAAAATCTGTGTAAGAAGTGTCCACATTATTCTGCCTCCTGAGCTGCCATGCCGGCTGCTGCCTCATTTTTTACTTCCTGTTTTTCGTGCATTTTATGGAACCATCCGTTCCAGAGTTTTTGAAAAAGCACACTCGTCGCGGTAAAATAAATAATAACAGAAATAATTGTATCGGCAATTTCCGGCGGAACTGTCGTCATTGCGTTCATAAATCCTTTGCCGGACTGCAGAATGCCGAAGAAAATTGATGCAAGCAGGACGCCCACCGGTGTGGAAGCTCCGAGCAGTGCGACTGCAATGCCGTCAAATCCCTGGGACGGCATAACGCCTATCTGCATATTGAGAGAATAACCTGTATAATAGGCAAGGCCTGCAAGGCCTGCAAGACCTCCGGAAATCGTCATTGACAAAATAACACTGCGGTTTACGTTAATACCTGCGTATTCGGCACAGCTCTTGTTTGCACCGACCGCTTTAAGCTCATAGCCGAGTGTCGTTTTCTTAAGACAGTACTGAACGAGTATGATTACGATAATTGCAATAAAGATACTGCTGTTGACGTATTCCGAACCGGAAAAAATCTTTGTCAGGAACGATGAGCGGAGGGACTGCGCGACAGCGATTGATGAACTTTCTGTTTCAAGGGAAGGTCCCTTAAGATATGCAGGAATAAAATAATAAATACTCCAGTATGCAATCCAGTTCATCATGATACTTGAGACGACTTCATGTACGTTGAACTTTGCCTTTAAGTAACCGGGAATCGCAGCCCAGACAGAGCCGCCGGCAATCGCGGAAAGAATCAGTACGATGAAATAAATGGGACGGGGCAGAAAAACATAGTGGGCAACTATTGTAGCAGTAAGCCCGCCTGCAAGCATCTGTCCCGAACAACCGATATTGAACAATCCTGTTTTATACGCAAACGCAAATGCAAGGCCTGTAAAAAGCAGCGTCATGGAGGTTGCCAGAGAATTTCCTATGCGTTCCATATTCATAAGGCTGCCTTTGAACATGTACATATACGCTTCAAACGGATTTTCCCCGATTGCTGCCATAAGTATGCCGCCTGCCAGAAGGCCCAGAAATACGGCACTGAATGCAATAAGAAACGGTCCGCTCTTGCGTTCTTCTTTTTCAGTAACTTTGTCGCCCATCACACTGCCTCCTGATGCTTAACTCCGGCCATCATAAGACCGACTGCGTGTTCATTTGTTTCCGACGTATTAACAATATTAATAAGTTCGCCGCTGCTTATGACTGCGATACGGTCAGACAGATTGAATATTTCGTCCAGTTCAAGCGAAACGAGCAGTACAGCATTGCCTTTGTCACGATGTGCGACAATCTGTTTGTGAATGTATTCTATCGCGCCTACATCGAGGCCGCGGGTAGGCTGAACCGCTATTAACAATTTCGGATTCATCGCAATTTCGCGTCCGACTATCATTTTCTGCTGGTTTCCGCCGGAAAGTTTTCCTGCTGGCGACCTGATTCCTTCTCCGGAGCGGACGTCGAAGTGATCCACGATGTCCTGTGCATATTTCCTTATGTAGCTGTCGTTCAGAATACCTTTACCGCTGAACGGCGGACGATAGTATTCCTTGACGGCCATATTGTCTGCGATTGATTCAGTGGGTATGAGCCCCCGTTTCTGCCTGTCTTCAGGGATGTGTCCGATACCGAATTCATTGCGCTCTCTTATTGAAAGTTTGTTTATCGTTTTTCCGTCTATAATTATTTCACCGCTTTCTATTGGAGTCAGCCCTGTAATTGCTTCGACGAGCTCGCTTTGTCCGTTGCCGTCGACACCTGCAATACCTACGATTTCTCCGGCGTGCACAGAAAGATTAAAATGCTTTACGCCGAGGATTTTCTTTGCATTCATGACGCAAAGGTCTTTTAATTCGAGAATAGTACTTCCCGGTTGAGCCGGAGCTTTATCGACTTTGAAACTTACCGGACGGCCGACCATCATTGCAGCCATATCTTTCATGCCAGTAGAAGCTACGTCTACGACATTTATCATTTTGCCGCGCCGGATAATCGTACAGCGGTCCGCAACGGCTTTTATTTCATTGAGTTTATGAGTGATGAGGATGATCGATTTTCCTTCCTTTACAAGGTTTCTCATAATCTGCATAAGGTCATCAATTTCCTGCGGAGTAAGAACGCCCGTAGGCTCGTCGAAAATTAATATATTTGCATCACGGTAGAGCATCTTGAGTATTTCGACCCGCTGCTGCATACCGACAGAGATATCTTCGATTTTCATATCCGGATCAATGTTGAGTCCGTATTTTTCGCTTAATGCCTTTATTCTCCGGGATGCTTCTTTTCTGTGAAGTATAAAGCCGCCTTCTTTGCCGAGAATAATGTTTTCTGTTACGGTAAAATTATGCACAAGCTGGAAGTGCTGATGGACCATACCGATACCGAGCCGCGTCGAATCATTCGGATTTTTAATCGTAACTTCCTGCCCCCGTACTTTTATTGTACCGCGGTCAGGGTGATACAAACCGAAAAGAATACTCATAAGCGTGGATTTCCCCGCACCGTTTTCTCCAAGTATTGCATGAATTTCCCCTTCCTTGACCTGCAGCGTAACGTCGTCGTTTGCTACAATTCCGGGAAATTCCTTTCTGATATGGAGCATTTCAATTACATAATTATTGTCCATCAATGCCTCCGGATTTTTTACAGATTATATCACATTTATGAATTAGCGGCATAAAAAAAGGCCGCCTTCTGCGGGCGGCCCGTACCACTTTACTTAATTATTTAATAAGTCCGTCAGAAGAAGCTGCGACTACAATTTTTCCTGCTTTTATGTCAGAAAGAGCCTGCATAGCGTCTTTCTGTGCTTCGTCGGAAAGGTTCGGGTTTGTTTCAGGGATACCGATTCCGTCGTTTGCAGCTGAAAGCTCAAGCTCCTGTCCGCCGGGGAACTGTCCTGCGAGCTGGTCTTTAATCATGTCGTATGATGCACGGTCAAGGTATTTCATAGCGGAAGTAAGAACTGCGCTTTTTCCGTCAGGCATGACACCGTCATTGTACTGGTCAACGTCGACTCCGACCATCCAGACATCCTTTCCTGTTGAACGGCGGGTCTTTGCTTCGTTGATAACGCCGACTCCAACACCACCTGCTGCTGCAAATATAACTTTTACGCCTTTGTCGTACATAGAAGCTGCGAGCTGCTGGCCTGCTGCGACATCGGAGAATGTTCCCTGATATACGACGTTCTCCGGTTTGATTACAATTTTCGTGCCGAATGTATCGTTTGCATATTTAATGCCCTGCTGCCATCCCCAGTTGTATTTCTGGACTGCCGGAATCTCCATTCCTCCGATGAATCCGAATTCGCCTTCCTTAATCTGAACGGAAGCTGCGACACCGGCGACAAAACCTGATTCCTGCTCAAGCCATGAAACAGCTACAGTATTTGAGCCTGTTTTAAAGGTAGCATAATCTGCCGTATGCGGTTTTCCATCGAGAAGAACGAATTTAACATTGGGGTATTTGTCCTGTGCCGTATAAATGGCAGTTTCAAATTTGAAGCCCGGGCAGACAATCATCTGATACCCGGCATCTGCAAGGTTACCGATTTCTTTAAGGTAATCAGCTTCCGTTGTTCCTGCAGGTTTCAGATATTTGCAGTCAATGCTCATATCTTTCTGCGCACGGAGGATTCCTTCCCATGTCCCCTGATTAAATGACTTGTCGTCGATTGTTCCGGAATCGGTAACCATTCCGACTTTCAGTTCTTTTTCAGTAGTTTTTTTTGAACATCCTGTAACAGCAAGAGCTGCCGCAGTAAGTGCGCATACAACTGCCAATGCTTTTTTCATAGTAATACTCCTCTGAACGTGTTTGCGTTCTTTATCATTATAATAACTAAAATATATGAGTAGGGGAAGAGCTGAGAAACATGTCTATTTTATTATTGTCACTTCTTTTGCCCCTGTTTTTGCATCTTTTGAAAGTCCTGCAAAATCGTGCAGCGGCTGAGCAGTGATTAAATCACCAGACTTTAAGTTTATGCCGGATGCGTCAATAATGAGCGTCAAACCGAGCCTGCTGCAGGCATAATATCCGGTACGGTATTCGGGCAGACGGATAGGAGCGCTTGCGACTCGCAGCGACAGAGAGATAGAGTCTGTATCGCCATGTTCCGTTTTTTCTTTTATGTGTCCGGTATTTGTCGCAATAATAAAACTGAGTACGGCGCGTTCCTTCGGAATGCCGGCATCAGTTGAAAGTTCCTGCAGCTGGCGGGGTGCGTCGTCTGTTGTAAACGCAAAGTTGCACCATTTCGTTGTTCCTCCCATACGCGCATGGAGGCCGTCCATGGCACAAGCTCCTGCATGCGGACACGGAGCAGTAATTGACATGCCTGCTTTGATGAACGAATCCCGCATCAGACTGATGATTCTCGCCTGCCGGGGAACGCCCGGTTCCACGACGAGCATTGTATGCTTCTCTGCTGCATATGAAAGCAGCATCGATGTATATTTTTCTGCAAGGTATTCAGGTGTATACTGCCCGTCCTGATACAATTCGTTGAACATATTTGCGCATGTGATGAATGAAGCTTTTTTCCGTATTTCTGTACCGACTGCACCTTTTACGCGGATAATATTCCAGTGCGGTTCTGCATCTTTGTCTTCAGGCGGTGTCCGTGCCGTAATCGAAAGATAGATATCCTCACCAAGCGACAGTGCATTCTGTGAAATATCCATACAGTACCATGTTATTTTTCTGCTGCGCAGTTCCGGACAGGCAAGCCACAGTGCAATCACTATGGTAAGAGGGCCGCTTCCTATGTCAAGGCAGCAATCGTCGTTATCAAGGGGAAACGCGCTGGAACCGAGATTTGCAAAAAGACGTGTAAGGCGTACCAGATTCCACCACATAAAGTAGTGAACATACGCTGAAAGTGCCGACGGCGTGTTCATGTACCCGACTCTGCGTTCGTTTCGTTCATCTGTAAGCTCGTGGGAAAGGCGCCTGACGTCATTGGGGAGTGAAAGCTGTTGTTTGCCGCTTGAAGGGAATACTCCCTGTACTATGGTACTGAAGGAATTCAGGACTTTCTGTGCGTCTTCAGGAACAACGTCAGTTTCAAATAAACGGGTTATTGTTGTAAGTTTTGCATCGGGACCCCGGCTGTACGTACGTCCGCTTTCTGTTAATGGTATATCCTGCCGTCTTTTCTGTGTCTTTGTGTAACCGGTTCTGCTGCCGCTGTTACTGCCGTCTTTTGAAAAACTTTTTGTGGCAGTTGGTTTTTTGTCGTCATGTTGTTTTACAAAACGGTCGTACCATTTTGTTCCGGCTGTAGTATCATTTTTTTTCATAATTTTCCTGTTGTGTTCTTGTTGTCAACGGACGGTATTTTCTGATGGTAAGATAGAGTGTCGTAAGATCCGTGCGTAAATCATGTATAGTATGGAATATGTCAATATTGTCATTTTCAATTGTGGCTTCTTCAATAATCTGGCTGCGCGCGCCCTCAATTGTAAATTTCTTTACGCCGATAAGATATTTGAGGCGTAGTATAATATCGACCTCTCGCTGCGAATATGCCCGTCTGCCGCCCATATCTTTCTGCGGTGCGAATCCCGGAATAACACTTTCCCAGTAGCGCAGTACGTGAGCTTTTACACCTGTAATTTCTTCAACTTCACCAATAGAATACCCGGTCATTACCGTCCCCTGATTACTATTATATCATAAGACCACAGTTATGACACGGATCGCATGCTTTCGTGAATTGCCGACAGGCAATTCAGAGAGTTGAAAAGTACAAGGATGTACTTCTGCGACACCCCAAGTTACATGCCATGGATGGCATGCTTTCGTGAATTGCCGACAGGCAATTCAGAGAGTTGAAAAGTACAAGGATGTACTTCTTCAGCTTCTCAAGTTACATGCCATGGATGGCATGCTGCGGTGAATTGTCGTAAGACAATTCAGAGAGCTAAAAAGTACAAGGATGTACTTCTTCATCTTCTCAAGTTAC
>WSSedB1CaDRAFT_10000611_pt1 | contig 14971 bp, 15 predicted proteins | sample WetSurSB1Cattail_FD_9460 | JGI IMG/M metagenome (IMG submission 9460)
GTGCCCGCCGCCACCGCCTCCAAAGATATCGCCGAAAATATCACTGAATATATCGCCAAAGGGGGATCCGGCTCCAAACCCGCCAAAACCGCCCCCGGAGAAACCGCCGGCTCCGGAAACCCCCGCATGTCCAAATTGGTCATATTGAGCGCGTTTCTGGGCATCGGAAAGCACTTCATACGCTTCGGTAGCTTCCTTGAACTTGTCTTCCGCGGCCTTGTCATTGGGGTTCTTGTCGGGGTGATGTTGAAGAGCCTGCTTACGGAAAGCCTTCTTTATTTCTGTCTCGGAGGCATTTTTATGGACGCCCAGTACGTCATAGTAATCGCGTTTTTCGCCGTTTGCCAAAATCGTATCCTTGTAATACAAAGAGCAGCGCACTCACGTGAGGCGCTGCCCGTTGCATGTAATGTACTGAAAATAAATAATAAATTATTTCTTGTCGGTTTTGACTTCTTCAAAATCAGCATCTACAACATTTTCGTCTTTGCCTGCCTCTTTCTTGGGTTGTTCACCGGCCTCGGACTCTCCATGGCCTGATGACTGATCCTTGGCATACATTGCTTCTGCCAGTTTGTGCGCCGATTGCGCCAGCTCGTCGGTGGCTTTTTTAATGGTTTCGGCATCTTCGCCTTCCATAGCCTTCTTCAACTGGGTAATCTTGTTTTCGATGTTGCCCTTTTCCACGGCATCGATCTTGTCACCGAATTCCTTCAATGACTTTTCCGTGCTATAGACCATGCTGTCGGCATGGTTGCGTGCTTCAATAGCATCGCGCTTTCTCTTGTCTTCTTCGGCGTGAGCATCCGCGTCGCGTACCATCTTGTCGATCTCTTCTTTGGAGAGTCCGCTGGAAGCGGTGATGCGGATGGATTGCTCCTTCCCGGTACCCAGGTCCTTGGCGGAAACATGGACAATGCCGTTGGCGTCGATATCGAATGTTACCTCGATTTGGGGGATGCCGCGAGGTGCTGGCGGAATACCGGTCAGTTCGAAGTTGCCCAGCGTCTTGTTGTCACGGGACATCTCGCGCTCACCCTGCAGAACGTGGATGGATACGGCAGGCTGGTTATCGGCTGCCGTTGAAAAAACCTGGCTTTTACGGCAGGGGATGGTGGTGTTCTTTTCGATCAGCTTGGTCAATACACCGCCCAGTGTCTCGATGCCGAGTGAGAGCGGAGTTACATCCAGCAGCAGAACATCCTTGACGTCACCTTTCAGCACGCCGCCCTGTATGGCGGCGCCAATGGCCACAACTTCATCCGGATTCACTCCGCGGTTGGGGGTTTTGCCGAAGATGGCCTCCACTTTTTTCTGTACCGAAGGCATACGGGTCATGCCGCCCACCAGGATAACTTCATCGATATCGGATGCGGACAAGCCGGCATCCTTCATGGCGGTTCGGCAAGGTCCTTCCAGTTTGGACAACAGCTCGCTGCAGATTGATTCCAGCTTGGCGCGGGAAAGCTTCATGTTCAGATGTTTGGGACCGGATGCGTCAGCGGTGATAAAGGGAAGATTGATGTCGGTCTCCATGGAGGTGGACAGCTCGCACTTGGCTTTCTCGGCAGCTTCTTTCAAGCGCTGCAGAGCCATTTTGTCGCCACGCAGGTTGATGCCCTGATCTTTATTGAATTCATCAGCAATCCAGTCGATCACCAGTTGGTCAAAGTCTTCGCCGCCGAGGAATGTGTCGCCGTTGGTTGATTTGACCTCGAAAACACCGTCGCCCAATTCCAGAATGGAGATATCGAACGTGCCGCCCCCCAAGTCAAAGACAGCGACTTTCTCTTCTTTTTTCTTGTCCAGGCCATAGGCCAAGGCTGCGGCGGTCGGTTCGTTGATGATGCGCAGCACGTTGAGACCGGCGATTTTGCCGGCGTCCTTCGTGGCTTGACGCTGTGAGTCATCGAAGTAGGCCGGTACGGTGATTACAGCGTCGGTAACGGTTTCGCCCAGGTAATCTTCGGCGGTCTTTTTCATTTTCTGCAAAACAATGGCGGAAATTTCAGGGGGGGAGTAGCGTTTGTCGCGTACTTCAACCCATGCGTCGTTGTTGTCGGCCTTGACGATCTTGAAGGGTGAGATGGCAATATCTCTTTTAACCGCTTCCGTATCGAATTTCCGGCCAATCAGGCGCTTTATGGAATACAGAGTGTTTTCCGGGTTTGTAACAGCCTGACGTTTGGCCTGTTGTCCTACGTGGCGCTCACCATTGTCGGCAAAAGCAACCATTGAGGGGGTTGTGCGACTTCCTTCGGAGTTGGCGATTACAATTGGCTCACCACCCTCCATGATTGCAACGCAGGAGTTGGTGGTTCCAAGGTCGATTCCGATAACTTTACTCATAATGTAACATCCTCCTTATCAATTCTGTCTACTCTAAAAGGTTAGTCATCGCTGTAGTAAAAAACAAGGGTGTCGGAAAAATATATTCAAGATTTCAAGGCACAGCGTAAAAAAAATGTCTGTTAATGCCTGAAACCGGTTTTACTTGGGGGCTGTGGCAACTGATACCATTGCAGGCCGCAGCAGTCTGTCTTTGAGCATATAACCTCTCTGAAACTCATCCACCACTGTGTTGGGAGGCTGCTGGTCGGTCGGGATTTGGGTCATGGCCTGATGAAAGGCCGGATCAAAAACAGCCCCGTTTGTCTCAATGGGGGTGACGCCAAATTTTTTCAGAGCCGTAATCAGCATGCCGTGGGTCATCTGGACACCTTCCGCAAGCGCGGAAAGACCGTCTTCACTGACATGGGACAACGCCCGCTCCAGATTGTCCACGACGGGCAGAATTTCTTCAATGAGCGATTTGGTGCCATAGTTGAGCAGTTCTTCTTTTTCGCGGTTGGCCCGTTTACGATAGTTTTCAAGATCGGCCCGTTCACGCAGGAACTTGTCCCAGTTTTCCCGGCATTCGGCTGCTTTTGCAGTCAATTGTTCTTCCAGTTGGGAAATGTGCTCTTCCGGGGTGGTGGTTTCCGCGACGGCGGTACTGTCAACGCAGGGGAGTTCTTGATCCGGAGCGGCTGTCGCGGCTGTCTTTTTTTCTTCCGTATTGTGCTTTTTCATGATTCAGCAAGTCCTTTTTTGTGATTTATCGCACCCGGTGGAGTCAGTCGCTGTTAAGTAAACGGCTTACCAGGCGAGCTGTATAGTCTACGATGGGAATAACACTGGAATAGCCCATGCGGGTGGGACCGATTATTCCGAGCATCCCCACGGTATTACTGCTGGTAACAAAGCGTGAGGTGATCAGGCTGATACCGGCCATCTGACTGACCGGGGCTTCGGAGCCGATATAGATACGTACGCCCTCGGCAGACATGCAGCGGCTGAGTAATTGCAACAGGCGCCCTTTTTCCTCAAAGGCCCGGAAAATATCCCTCATACGGTGCACGTCATTGAACTCGGGCTGATCGAGGATCCGGGCTTGCCCCTCTACGAATATCTCATCCTGCTCCACTGTAACGGCTTGTTTGCTGATCCGCAGCGCTTGAGACAGGAGATGGTCATACTGGTTCTTTTCTTTTTTCATTTCGGCCAAAATCCGTTCCCTGGCCTCGAATATTGTCAACCCCTGCATCAACTCATTCAGATAATTACCCATCTTGACCAGATCGTCCGGGGAGAGATCCTCGTCGGTCTCCACCAATCTGTTCTGCACCGATCCGTTGCGGGAAACGAGAATTGCCAGCACCTTTCGGGAACCCAGATGAATAAACTCGATATAGCGGAAAACGTCGGACGTAAAACTGGGAGCCACCACGATTCCCATGTAATTTGACAGGGATGAAAGGGCGCGGCTGGTTTCTTTAAGAATGTCGGTCAGTCCGGAGCCTGCCTGGCGGCAGCGCCGGATGATCTGTTTTTTCTCCTCGCGGCTTACCTTGCGGAGCTCCACCAACGAATCAACGTAGAAACGGTAGGCCTTTTCGGTCGGTATCCTGCCCGCGGAGGTGTGGGGCGAGGTCAGCAGACCAAGTTCCTCAAGATTTGCCATCACGTTGCGAACAGTTGCCGGTGAGAGCGTCAGGGCGTGCCGACGGGCAACGGCGCTGCTACCGACCGGTTCGGCCGTGGCAATGTAGTCCTCGACAACCGCCTCAAGAATTTGTCTGCTTCTTGTTGATAGCTCCACTTTCATTTTCAGGCCTCAAAAAAATAGCACTCATGCTCCAAGAGTGCTAAATCTTTTCTGAATTTAATCAGTGCCCCCGGATTTGTCAAGGGATTTGCCATTGAGAGACTGGCGTATGATGTACTAACTTTGACGAAGCCCCGGTGAATGCGCCAAATGGCTTGCCTCTGCCGTAAAAAAAGGTCTATAATTCATATTTCATTTGCATCCCACCAACACACAAGGGGATATCATTTATCGTGTCCTGGCGGTCCATCGGCATATTTGATTCAGGGGTTGGCGGTCTGACTGTCTTGCGTGAAATAATCAAGACCATGCCCCAGGAGGACACAATCTATTTTGGCGATACGGCCCGGGTGCCGTATGGAACCAAGTCGCCCGAGACGGTAATTCGCTATGCCCATGAAATTACCTCATTTCTTGTCAGGCGTGATATAAAACTTCTGGTGGTGGCCTGTAATACCGCTTCAGCGGTTGCTCTGAACGGTCTTAAACGGCATTTCCCCATCCCGGTGGTGGGTGTGATCGAGCCGGGCGCCCGGCGGGCGGTGGAGGTGAGCCGTGGCGGTCGCATCGGTGTCATTGGCACGTCCGGCACCATCAAAAGCAGCGCCTATACCCGTGCCATCAAGCGTTTAGCTCCCGATGCCGAGGTTTTGACCCGCGCCTGTCCGCTTTTTGTGCCGCTTGCCGAGGAGGGTTGGACCGGCAATCAGGTGGCGCGGTTGACGGCCCAGAGCTATCTACAGGATATGAAAGAGGCGGGTGTGGATACACTGGTGCTGGGATGCACCCACTATCCGTTGCTGAAATCGATTATTACCGAAACAATGGGGCCGGATGTTGCCTTGGTGGATTCTGCCGAAGAGACCGCCCGGAGCGTGATCGATATACTATCAAAAAAGAAACTGATTCGTCCCGCCACGGAAAAGGGTAACCATCACTACTTTGTCAGCGACATTCCCGCTGCTTTCATACGGGTGGGGAACCGTTTTCTGGGTGGCCGTCTGGGGGATGTGTACCAAGTGAATCTGGATGACGAGCAGGAGGAAGACTGACCATGTCGCCGGTACGACGTAAACGGAGTACGATAAGCCTGCTGGTTCCTTTCCTGATCATCGCTCTCGTGTTTGGTGCGCTGCTCTGGAACAAATACCGCGCAACCTGGATGATTAATCCGACGCCGACTGTTCAGCATCCTTCGGGAAAGCGTACGGTGGTGCTTTTTTTTGTGGCCGACGGGAGCCGTCTGTCCCGTGAGGCGCGTGAGCTGGAGGAGTGCGCTGATACGACGTTTTGCGTCAAGGAAACGTTGGACGAGCTTTTTTACGGTCCTTTGGGAGAGTTGGACGAAGCGCTGCCCGAAGGTTCCGTGGTGAATGCTGTGCGTATCGAGGGCAATACGGCCGTGGTGGATGTGAGCCGGAATTTTGTGGACGAAATGCCGGCGGGCAGTTCTGCCGAGATGCTGGCTGTCTACTCTATTGTTGATACGGTCTGCATTAATTTTCCAAAAATAACCAGGGTGCGCTTGACGGTTGCGGGAGAGGGTAAAGTTGTGCTGGAACACCTGGACCTGTCCGATCCGTTGGTTGCCGACTATTCATTGGAAACAGCGCCCAAAACATCCAACGGCACGGATGTGAAATCTTTAAAACATGACGTGACAAGGGAAAAACCATGAAATCATTCCGTGAAGCCATCAGGAAACGGGTGCTTATTCTCGACGGGGCCATGGGCACCATGCTTCAGGAGCGAGGGCTCAAACCGGGGCAGTCTCCCGAAGAACTCAACCTGACCATGCCCGAAGTGGTTGCATCGGTACACCGTGAATACATCGAGGCTGGCGCTGATATCATTATCACCAATACTTTTGGCGGATCGCGCTTCAAACTTGCCCATTACGGCCTGGAAGGACGTCTGGCCGAGATCAACGCCCGCGCCGTGGAGATTGCTCGCGGCGAGGCGCGGGGCAGGGCCTATGTTGGCGCTTCCATCGGCCCGACAGGCCAATTCGTGGAACCGGTGGGCGAAGTTTCCTTTGATGATATGAAGGCCGCCTTCCGTGATCAGGCACAGGCTCTGATCTCGGCGGGCGTCGATCTGATCAGCCTGGAAACCTTCCTGGATATTAAAGAGTGCCGCGCCGCGGTGATTGCCATCCGCGAGGTCTCTGCCGTTATTCCGGTTATCGCCATGCTGACGTTTGACGACAATGGTCGTTCCGTGTTGGGGACGCCACCTGAAGCAGCAGCTATTACCCTTACGGCTGCCGGCGCCGATCTGGTAGGTTCCAACTGCGGATTGGGCGTTGATGGTATTTATGACATTCTTTCCCGCATGCGCGCCGTGACCGGGTTGCCGCTCATCTCCCAGGCAAATGCCGGATTGCCGATGCTGGTTGACGGCGTTACGGTTTTCCCCGGAACTCCTCAGGAGATGACCGCCTACCACGACCGGCTGATTGCCTTGGGAGTGCGGGTTATCGGCGGCTGTTGCGGCACCACGCCCGCTCATATCCGGGCCATGAAGGATGCGCTTGGCCAGCGTCAGGAACCATGGCGTGAGCAGACACGTCAAAAGGGTGTGACGCTGCTCTCTTGCCGTGGCGGCTGGACCGCTATAGGCTCTGGTGAAAAAACCGCCATTATCGGAGAACGCATCAATCCCACCGGCAAGAAACTCTACTCCCAGGAGTTGCATGAAGGCAAAATCTCCTACATCCGCCGCGAGGCCATGGACCAGGTGCAGATGGGGGCCACGTTATTGGATGTGAATGTGGGGGCGCCGGGAATTGATGAGCTGGCTGCCATGGAACGGGCGGTGTTTTGCGTCAGCGGCGCCGCCGGTGTGCCGATTGTGCTGGATTCCTCCAGCCCGGAGGCTTTGGAGCGCGGTCTCAAGGCAGCTGACGGCAAAGTGCTGATAAACTCCGTTTCGGGTGAGGCCAAAAGCCTGGCCAAGGTATTGCCGCTGGCAAAGAAATACGGCGCCGCCGTGATCGGTTTGACGCTGGATGCCAAGGGTATACCCGATACCGCCGAGGGACGGCTGGCCATTGCCCGTCGCATCCGTAATGCTGCCAGGCGGCGGGGAATTCCCGATGAGGATATCATCATCGACTGTCTGACTCTGACAGTCAGCGCTGAACAGAAACGGGCCGCGGAAACCTTGCGAACCATCCGTCTGGTCAAGAAAAAACTGGGCCTCTCTACCGTGCTGGGGGTCAGCAATATCTCTTTTGGGCTTCCCCAGCGTCCGTTGATCTCTTCTTCCTTTTTTGCCATGGCCATGGCTGCCGGCTTGGATGCGGCCATTATCAATCCCAAGGAAAAGGCCATGATGGACGCTTGGCGCTCATCCATGGTATTGCTTAACCGCGATCTTCAGGCAGCATCCTATATCGAAGCCTATCGTGGTGAACAGGCTGCATCCGCGTCAGCGGTTCAGCCATCCGGCAAGCCGCTTGATATTCGCGAATATCTGTCCCGGGCCGTTATCAACGGTGACCGTGATGGCATCGTGGCGCTGGTGGAGCAAGCCCTGGCCGAAGGGTTGGCTCCGCTTCAGATCAGCAACGAAGGTTTCCTTCCCGGTTTGGAGGAGGTCGGCCGGCGTTTTGATAAAAACATCTTCTTCCTGCCCCAGGTGATGCAATCGGCGGATACCATGCATACCGGCTTTGCCCGTCTTAAGGAAGAAATGAAGGGACAGGCGTTGGAGAGCCGCGGCCGGATCCTGATGGCCACCGTTGAGGGCGACATCCATGACATCGGTAAAAACATCGTTTGCACCCTGTTGGAGAACCACGGATTCGAGGTGTTCGACATCGGTAAAAACGTTTCTGCTGCCACGATCATTGCCAAAGCTAAAGAGTATGAAGTGGACGCGGTCGGTCTTTCCGCTTTGATGACCACCACCATGACCGAAATGGATAACGTCATCAAGAGACTCAAAACGATCGGAATCCAAACATTTACCATGGTCGGCGGAGCGGTGGTGACCCAGGAATATGCCGACCGGATCGGTGCGGACCTCTATGCCCGCGATGCCATGGAGGCTGTGGCCAAGATTAAGAAGCTGCTAAAAGTAAAAGATTAGGATCTCGTTCTCTCAACATTGACGGCGAATAAACGCTTACGTCGGATTAATCACGGAAAACACTATGATTCTTGGATTCAATCACAACGTCATGTACAGGGGAGAGGTTTTCCACGTCCAGACCGAAGACAGTGGTGTGGAAATCCCCAATATTGTCACTCTGCTCTATAGGGGCGGGGTGATTCTCTGCTCGGCAAAAACCAGCTATGCCGATATCCTCAAGATGGATAATCTTGAGGAGGTGGTGGAAGAGCTGATGAAAGAGCAGCATAAAGGGGTGATGCGTCGTCTTAAAGCCGGTGAGTTCGACGAGCGCATTTTTTACGGGAAAAGAGATTCCGAGGCTAATGACACGGCAACCGATGAAAGCTTTGCGAACGACTCCGGCGCCGAGATCCCGTTATCTCAATCTGCACAGGAAACAGCCGCGCCTTTGCCTGATGCTCCCGTGGAGCATGGTGTCTGTTGCGAAGAACCCGCTTCCGGCGGGCAAGACACGTCAAGGAGCGGCGAGAGCCTCGACGAGGCTATTCTTTCCTTCTTCGGCATCCATGAGTAAGCTCAACCGTAGCGGTTTTACGTATTTGCTGGCCTTGATGATCATCATGATCACGGGGATCATGATGTCCGCCGTGGGGCAGTCCTGGAAAACCATCGTGCAGCGGGAGCGCGAGGAGGAATTGCTCTTTCGCGGCGCCCAGATCAAGGATGCCATCACCCGCTGGTACAAAGTGCCGGCTGGCCAGCAACCCACCCCGCTACGCGATCTGAAGGACTTGCTCAAGGATCCGCGTTCCACGACGACAAAACGTTACCTGAGGCGCCTCTACAACGATCCCATGACCGGCAAGGAATGGAATATCATCCAGGATCCAAACAGGGGCATCAGGGGGGTGACCAGCACGAGCACGCTCGCTCCATTCAAGGTGGATGGCTTTCCCGATGATCTGGAAGATCTTGCCGGCAAGAAACAGTACAGCGAATGGCGTTTTGAGGTTCAATAGATTGTTACCGCGACCAACCGGATGTATCTCCGGAATCCTGACCAACATTCGCAACGGTGTCTTTCTGGTTTTTTTTCTCCGTGTTCCCTCTGTTGATTTTGCGGCGACCCCTGGTGCATTTGCCGCTCTGGCGCTCTTCGATCTCTTCCTGCATGTGGCGCTTTCCTTTGCCCGAATCGGTCCAAGCGGCCATGTCAGCTTGTATTCCTTTCCCAGTGCCATCATGCATATCCCGCTCATGCTGCTTGCCGGGCTCTGGATTGCACGTCTGGCGCGCCGGAATGACCTGGCCCTGACTCTTTCCACGGCTTGTCTTGCGACGGGTATTCCCATTGATCTCCTGGCCGAGCTTTTCAACACCTTTCTGGAAAACAAGTGGCTGCGCGCCGAAACATACTCTCCCGACTTTGACCATTTCTATCCTTTCTTCGGCTGGTGGGTCCTGGCGACCCTTACGGCAATTTTTCGTATGATCGGGATGCCGCGGCTTCGCCGTCTCGGTGTGATGACGGTTTTTTCCGTAACGTTACTTATTCCGCTGTGGAACATCCAGAGAGGGGAGTTGTGGAGTGAGCCCCCAGATGATTCATCAGCTTCAAACATGCCGGAGCCTGGCAGCGAGGAGACGATCTATCTCCAGCCCATGTTGCTGGATAGCGCCCTGGAACGGCTCAGACCGGGCAGGAAAGGGGTTGAGGATCTCTATTTTATCGGTTTTGCCGGCTATGGCAGCCAGGATGTGTTCAGGAAAGAGCTGGAGGTTATCGGCGGGCTTTTGCGGAGCCGCTTCGATACTTCCGGTCGCTCGCTGTTGCTGGTCAACAATCCGGATACCGTGTTGAAATACCCCATCGCCACCGCCACCGCCCTTGATCGCGCCCTCAAAAGGGTGGGACAGGTTATGGACAGGGACGAGGACATTCTGCTGCTTTACCTGACATCCCACGGCTCCGAGGATCACCATATTTCAGCCGAACTCTTGCCTCTGACTCTCCAGGATATTGATCCCGCCATGCTCAGGCGGATGCTGGACGAGTCGGGCATCCGCTGGCGGATTGTCATTATTTCCGCCTGCTATTCCGGTGCATTTATCGAAGCCCTCAAGGATGACGGTACGCTGGTCATGACCGCTTCCGATGCGTCAAGCAGCTCCTTCGGTTGCAGTAACGATTCGGATTTCACCTGGTTTGGCAAAGCGCTTTTCGATGATGAATTGCGGCGAACCTATTCCTTTACCACCGCCTTCAGCAGAGCGTCGGTATCCATAGCTGCCCGCGAGGCCAAAGAAGGGGAAAAACCTTCCCATCCGATGCTCTACATGGGGAACGGTATCCGTTCCCGGCTCAAGCGCCTTGAGGAACGTCTGGAACGGCTGGAACTGAATCGGCGCCAGCCTCGGGAAAGTGGCGGGGCTGCAAAGAATTTTGAATACAATCGGAGCAGTAAATTTTGCTGTCATGACGTCATCATTCACCCTGACCGGTCCACCTGTTTTTCGAGTGAGCCGGTTTTCAGCAGCTGAGGGAAAAAGCGCATCCAGGCGATGACAACGATAATGGTGCCGATGCCGCCGATCAGGGCTGCCGGCACGGCGCCGAACAGGGCCGCGGTTGCACCGGATTCAAATTCCCCCAATTGGTTGGATGTGCCGACGAACATAAAGCTTACCGCACTTACCCGTCCGCGCATTTCGTCGGGTGTTTCTATCTGAACCAAAGAGGTGCGAATGACAACGCTGATGACATCGGCGGCCCCGAGTATTACAAGGGCCACCAGTGACAGAAGAAACGACGTCGACAGGGCGAATATGATCGTGGCCAGGCCGAAGATCGCCACGGCACAGAACATGATCCGTCCGACCCGCCGACGGAGCGGATTTCTGGCCAGATAGATCGACATTGCCAGTGCCCCGATTGCAGGAGCCGAGCGAAGCAGGCCCAACCCCCACACTCCGGTCATAAGGATATCCTTGGCGTAGATCGGCAACAGTGCTGTGGCCCCTCCCAGAAGCACGGCAAACAGATCAAGAGATATGGCGCCCAGGATTGCCGGATGACTGCGGATGTAGGCAATGCCGGCGAACAGCGACTGTATGCTGGGCGGCTCGCGTCTTGGCGGTGCGCGATCAATGTGGATCAGCGCGATGAAGATGCTGGCTGCCAGAAACAGTGTGCTGACTGTTGCATAGACCGTTGTTGGTCCGGCGGCGTAGAGCAGGCCTCCAAGGGCAGGTCCGATGATGGTGGCGGTCTGGTTTGCCGATGCAGACCAGGCCAGTGCCCGAGAAAGACGATTTATGGGAACAAGCCCCGGCACCAGGGCCTGCATGGTCGGCCCCTCGAAGGCGCGGGCTGCTCCCATGACAAATACCGTGGCCAGGATGCTCTCCTTGCATTGCCAGCCGCTGAAGCTGCCCAGCGCCAGCATGGCGGCGCACAGCCCCTCCACGGTCTGGCAGACGCGAACTACCATGCGGCGGTCATAGCGGTCGGCAACATGGCCCACAACCAGGGTCAGCATGATCATGGGCAGGAACTGGGCCAGCCCAACCAGACCCAGATACCAGGCGCTGCCGGTCAGGGCATAGATCTGCCAGCCCACGGCCACCGCCTGCATCTGAAAGGCGATGGAGGTGAACACGCGGGCGCAGCAGAATTTTGCGAATGGCGTGTGCTGAAGGATTGAAGCGGGGGAATCCGGTTTGTATCGGGAATCGACGTGCATGACGGCCTTTCGAGGAANAATACCCAAATTAATGTTTCAGGCAAGATACCAGATACANTTTTTTTTGTGTAATTTAACAGCGTTGAATGTATAGTTTCGTAACTGNACAGGAGGAAGGTTGTTATGGGACAAAGCATACAGAATCTTCTTATGTTTTACGCGCTTATGGAATGTTCATCCGATTCCATTGTTTTTAAGGAATATTTCAGGGATGAAAAAGGTGGTTTCACTGGGGGGAATTTTGTTTATGTCAGCAACGAGAAGGCCAGACATTATGGGATGATCCCTTCCCAGATGAAAGGAAAAACCGATCAGGATCTGCTTCCGGCAAAAGAAGCTGCAAAATCGTTGAACGACGATCTGTGGGTTATGACTCACGGGCAGCCAATCCGTGATATTCGCGAGACAATTACCCATCCCAATGGGGAGACCGTGTCAGTATCGGTTACCAAGTTTCCATGGCTTAACCAAGGTGGAAAAATCTTCGGGGTAATCTGTATTGCCCGTGATATTTCCGAGCGTGTCGAGGCAGAACAACAGTCCGGCCTGCTGAGTGAATTCCTGCTTCAGGATATATTTCTACCGCTTGCTTCGATTCATTCGCTTATCGAGAACCTTGAGCCAACCCCGGACAATAAACAGATAAAAAAAGTGTACTCGCAAGTCTTTACCAAATTACGAAAGATCAGGTAGAGGAATACTATGACAGAACAAACAAAACAGGATTCCGCCATATCACTTGAGGAGTTGGTCATTGCGCACAGCTACGAGATGCTTGCCCTGATTACCGTCCTCGAAAACAAAGGACTGTTGAACAGATCCGAAGTTATTGACGAGATTGAGAAGCTGAAGCAGCGATGACCCCGTTGTGTCCTGCCGTGTTACCATAATGCCGGCCTGATTGAAAAGTCGTCATAGCCGGCAATACCCGTGCGAAGTATTCTTCGGTGGTTCCTGTAGTAACGATTATGTTGCGCATTGCATTCCTCCAGCGCTGCTGTGCATTCCAGTTCAAAGCGGCTCCTTAAAACCCCGACATTCCAATTATTTCAATGCAGTAGTATCATGTGATAGGGCGCGGCACGGACAACCCTCCAAACGTGGGTGGCCTGGTCCGGAAGGCGCCTTTGATTGGTTTAAGCTGTTGACACGTATTACATGGAATGTAATAAATAACAGCCAATATAGTTATTTATTTTAATGTTTGTCCCGCGCGCGGCGTTCCGCCATTTTTTTTCGTTGAACGCTTGCAGTGATCAGGAGGGATTGATTGCTATACGTGGGTGAGGTCATTTCGGGTTGAACAAGGGCCGTTCGGTCAGCTTTACGCTGATTGATCGACCTTTTTTGTTGCTAAAAAAATCAGGCAAAATTATCTCCAGGCTTTTCTCGTGGTGGAACGGTAAGGAGGGAACCAATGGTCGTTTTGCAGCAACCGGACGTATATGAAAAAGGCAAGCTGTACGAGTTGAATATCTCCAATGTACAGCCGGTCCCGGAGCAGCCGCGCAAGTATTTCGACCCGAGGTGCGCAAAATTCTGCGACAGGTCCTCTTGCCACCGGTTGCCACGTCTGATTTTGCTGATCGAGTTCATCGGCGGTTTGCCGGGCTGAATGTTGATACGTTGCCTGTTCCGGCGTGTCAGAATGTTCGTACTCCGCCGGGTATGGACCCGTAGTCGTGGGTGGCGTTAATCCCGTCATGATCCTGCAAATATCCCCGCGCCCATTCACACATCTGATTGAGAATCGGAATGATCGTCGTCCCTTTTTTCGTCAGCGAATACTCCACCTTCGGCGGAACCTGAGGGTACACTTCACGGTGCACCAGCCCATCAGCCTCCAGTTCACGCAGCTGCTGAGTTAACATCTTACGGGTGGTGTCGGAAAATTGCCGCTGCAAATCCGAAAAACGCATGGTTTCCAGCGCCAGGTGCCAGAGGATTGAGGCCTTCCATTTCCCGCCGACCACTGCTAACGTCAAGTCAATGCCACATTTGTAGGCTTTCTCCCGATATACCATCACTTCCGCAGCGGCTTGATTCTGTTGCATATATACTCCTCACACGATAAACATACAAATGGGTGCATACGTATTTAAAAGGGTACTATGTACCCATAAAGTCCGTTATTGACATTCGGTTGCCTATGGTTACATATGACGCATATATTAATAAAAGAGAAGAGGCATATCAAGCTCATTCACACAATGGGAGGGTTGATTGATGAAAGTTCTGGCGTTTAACGGAAGTCCCAACAAGGAAGGCAATACCTGGCATGCCATCAACATGGTTACTGCTGAACTGGAAAAAGACGGCATTGAAACCGAGATAGTTCACGTCGGAAACAAGGCGATCAGGGGCTGTATCGCGTGCAACCAGTGCGTGAAAAAGAAAAACGAACAGTGTGTTCTGCCCGATGATGAGGTCAACGAGTGGCTCCAGAAGATGAAACAGGCTGATGGGATAATTTTAGGATCTCCTGTTCATTTCTCAGCCATGGGCGGCACCATGAAATCTTTTCTGGATCGGGCATTTTATGTTTCCAGCTCCAATAACAATATGCTGCGCCACAAAGTCGGCGCGGCAGTGGTTGCGGTACGCCGTTCCGGCGGACTGCCGACATTTGATCAGTTGAACAATTATCTTCACTATTCCGAAATGCTGATTCCGACGTCCAATTACTGGAATGTTATTCATGGTGCGCGACCGGGAGAGGTGGTCAAAGACGAAGAGGGCGCGCAGATCATGCGGGTACTTGGCAAGAACATGGCATGGCTGCTGAAACTGGTTGAAAATGGCCGTGGAGCGGTTGCACCACCGGAGAGGGAAAAAAAGGTTTACATGAATTTTATTCGTTGAACAGTATCTTGACCGACACTAACACCGGAAGAATAAGGAGTTTACGCTCATGACGGAACAGAGTTTTCAGCGTTTCAGCGGTGGCAGCCGCTATGTGCTGGATGAGGAACTTGCCAAGATCGTTAATGTTTCCATGGCC
>WSSedB1CaDRAFT_10000613_pt1 | contig 14946 bp, 12 predicted proteins | sample WetSurSB1Cattail_FD_9460 | JGI IMG/M metagenome (IMG submission 9460)
CAGGTATAAATATTTGTTGCGGCTCTTACAACTTGGTACCTTACATATTCAAACCTGATTCCATGGAATTAATGGAGATCGTAAAATCTTACCTATCCAATTTTATTTCATTGAATGAACGGGAATTCAATTACATGGCTGGTTTGTTTGAATTGCGNCATTTCGAAAAAAGGCAGAAACTGGTGGTGCAGGGTGAGGTGGAAAAGTACCTGAATTTCATTCTGCAGGGATTGGCGCGAAAATATTTTATCCGGAAAAATGAAGAAATGGTCATCCAGTTTTCCCGGGAAAACGAAATCATCTGCTGTTTTGATTCATTTATGTCGGGCGAGCCATCCAATTTTTCCGTTGAAGCACTGGAACCCCTGGATGTTGTCTCGATTACGCTGGAGAATATTGAAAAACTCTATGAATTCAGTCCGAAAATGGAAAGGCTGGGCAGGCTGATTGCTACGCAGGAATACCTCAAAAAGGAGAGTTTTGAGTATAACCGTTTACGGTTGACCTCCCAGGAACGCTTCATTAATTTTATCCGGAACAACAGTAATCTCCTGCAGCGGGTTCCACAGAAATACCTGGCTTCTTACCTGGATATGAAACCCGAAACCTTCAGCCGACTCAAACACCTGATGAAAAGGCCTTCATAAATTGACGATCAGTACAGGTATCCTGAGTTCATGCCTTACGGTATTCACCGTTTCCCCATAAATAAAGTCTTTTAAGCCGCTGTGACCATGGGCACCAATCACAAGGAGTTCGGCCCCTTCTTCTTTCACTATGCGCACGATTTCTTTTGAACGGTGAATATGCCCCAGGCGGGTAATCGCTTTATAATTATTTTTTTCCAGCGATTCCTGGTAGCCGGTGAGGCGCTCCTGGTCAGTTCTTGACTCCAGGTCATCACTTTGTTTGCCGAGCATCCGGGCCGAAGCGCTTTCCACAATATGGATTAAAATATAATGACTTTCCGTTCCACCCTGGCCGATGGCAAAGGCGAGGAGTTTTTCATCCTGCCGTGTGAAATCCAGTGCGACGGCAATTTTTCTGAACCGGGGGATTTCCAGGCTGGTAATGGCATTACCCTCTCCATGCAGGGCAATATCCTTGGCGGTCACCTTGCTTCTCCATGGATGTACTAAAATATAAAATAACAGGATCAGGGCCATTATCAGCACCAGTACCGCCAGTATTTTCCAGATAATATATCCCGGCATACTGAAAAAGCCGGTCCCTACTTCCAATACCAGTTTCAGATTCAGATAAAGCAGGAGGGAGGCTATGACCCAGGCAAGCACACGGGTTCCTGGTTTTATCCTGAAAATGCCCATTTTTTTTTTATCGCTCACAAAATGAATCAGGGGAATTACGGCGAATCCCAGTTGAAGGCTCAGTATAACCTGGCTGAATATCAGGAGCCGGTCAACCTGGTTTTCTCCGGAAATACCGATAACAATGACGGCGGGNATAACCGCCAGCAACCGGGTGATGATCCTGCGCAGCAAGGGATTGATCCGCAACCGCAAATAGCCCTCCATTACGATTTGTCCGGCGAGGGTACCCGTGATGGTCGAGCTTTGCCCTGCGGCAATCAGAGCGACGGCAAAGAGGATAGAGGCGATTTTGGTTCCCATCAGGGGGGAGAGCAGCTGATGTGCTTCCCGGATGGAGGCGACCTCTGTACGGCCGGATTTGAAAAATACAGCTCCCGCCAGGATCAGGATGGCGGCATTGACAAAAAATGCCAGATTCAGGGCAATGACTGAATCCAACAGGTTCAGTTTTAATGCCGTTTTGATAAAGGGTTCCTCTTTTCTGATTTTCCGGGTCTGCACCAGGGCGGAGTGGAGGTACAGATTATGGGGCATAACGGTGGCCCCGATGATACCGATGGCCACATAAAGCGCTGCTGCTCCGGGAAGGGAGGGCACCAGTCCCTGGCTGATCTCCGCCAGTGAGGGTCTTGCGAGGAAGATTTCAACGAAAAAAGAGAGCCCGACAATGGCAATAAGGCCTAAAATAAATATCTCCATCTTGCGCATACCCAGCCGCTGGAGAAATAATAAAAGAAATGTATCCAGGGCTGTAATGGCAACGCCATAGATCAGGGGAAGTCCGGTAAGAAGCTGGATCCCGATGGCCATTCCCAGCACTTCTGCCAGGTCGCAGGCTGTGATGGCGATTTCAGCCAGGATATAGAGGCAGAAATTAACGAGGCGGGGGTAGGCTTCCCGGTTTGCCTGCGCGAGGTCCCTGCCGCGTACAATACCAAGCCGTGCAGAAAAATTCTGCAGTACCACGGCCATCACATTACTCATCAGAAGAACCCAGATGAGGCGGTAACCAAACTGACTGCCACCGGCAATATCGGTAGCCCAGTTTCCCGGATCCATATAGCCCACGCTGACCAGGTAGGCGGGTCCGAAAAAGGAAAAAAGCTGTTTCCATCGGGAACCATCATGGTTTACTTCAACGGTCCCATGCACCTCGCTGAGCGAAAGATCACTGAATTGGGCTTGTTTCATCGGTCTGAACAGGCATTTGCAGCGCTGGCTGAATCCCGGTTTGAACAAATCTAAAATATGTTCCTGGAAAACTGTGAAAATAATAGGAGGCCGGGTAATTGCTGAATCTTTATTTTTGATTTTTAATTGGATTGCATGCGATTATCGAAAATGATGTTGGTTTTCATTCTGATGACCCTTTTGATATACTGCAGAAATAAAACCAGGGAGGGTGCCGGGGCTATAAAAAAATTAGAACCGGAGGATTTCCTGGCCCTGTTTCATCCCCTGAACCTGCCGGTTATTTTTGCCGACAGTTCCCTGACCAGGAAACCAGCTGATTCACCGCTGGCATGGTCTGCTTATAACCAGTTCATTACAGATACCCTGATTCATAAGTTTTTTGGAAAAGCAGTGAAACCCAGGCTGTACACTGGCGGCAAACTGGTGGTAAAGGGAGCAGAGACTTATCTTTTCATCAAAGCCCTGAGCCCTTCAAAAAAAATACTGTACCTGGTTTGTTTTGACAGGGAGGGAAAATTCCGGGCTGGCATGCCCCTGGTCATCCGGGAGGGGGACTCTGAAATGCGTTATACCGCTTCCATTGATAATAAATACACGATTTCAGTGAGTCGTATCCACAAAGACCCCGAAGGGCGGGCATATTTTGTGCGGATGGTCTACGTTTATAATGCAGAAGGGGCCTTTACACTGATCATGCGGGAATCCAATGAAGGGAAACCCCGAATTGCCCCCATTTATAATCCGATTGATACTTTAGCCCATAAACATAAATACACCGGAGATTATATAGAAGATAAACGGAATTTTATTTCCTTCCGGGATGGGAAGAATAATTCCGTGATTCGTTTTTTTGTTCATTTTGAAAAGGATAACGGGAATTGCAAAGGCGAACTGAAAGGGGAGGCGCGTTTTGTTACTTCCACCGTTGCCCGTTATATTGCAAGCGGAGATCCATGTTCAGTAGAGTTTAGTTTCAGTGAAAAAAACGTCCGTATGAAGGAATTGGAAGGCTGCGGCAGTCACCGGGATATACGTTGTTATTTTGATGGTATATACCCCAGGCATCGACAAGTGCCCGTTAAACCGGTAAAAACCAGGCGACGATAAATATAAAATAAATCAAACCCGTATCCGTTTACTCATTCTATTATGAATTTTACAAATTTTGCAGTCCCTTACACAGTAGATCCCCGTTTTTCGAAAAAAGTAGCCTATTTCTCCATGGAGTTTGCGGTTCACCAGCCATTGAAAATATACAGTGGCGGACTTGGATTTCTTGCCGGATCCCATGTGCGAAGCGCTTATGAATTACGGCAGAATTCGATTTTCATCGGAATCCTTTGGAAGTACGGGTATTATGACCAGGCCCGGAACCAGGACCAGAGCCTGCAGGTAACCTGGGTCGAAAAACAATATCCTTTTTTGCAGGATACCGGTATCAAATACCAGGTTAACATTCACGATCATCCCGTTTGGGTGAAAGCGTATTACCTGGCCCCGGAAACCTTTAACGGGGCGCCCCTGTTCCTGTTAAGCACCGACCTGCATGAAAATGATTATGTCTCCCAAACCATCAGCCACCGTCTGTATGATGCCAACCTGGCAACCAAGGTAGCGCAGTTCATCCTGCTGGGTGTGGGGGGAGCCAAACTCGTGGACCAGCTGAATTTCCAGCCGGAACTTTATCATTTGAATGAAGCACACGGCATCAGCGCTGCTTTTTATCTCTACCAGAAATACAATAAAAATATCGAAGAGATAAAAAAGAGGCTGGTTTTTACCACACACACTCCGGAAGAAGCCGGCAATGAGAAGCACGATATGAAACTCTGTTATGACATGAGTTATTTCTGCGGTTTGTCCATCGAAGAAGCAGCTGCCCTGACCGGAATGGAGGATCATCTGTTCAACCATTCACTGGCCGCTCTTCGCTTTTCCCATCTTTCCAACGCGGTTTCCCGTTTACACGGAGAGGTGTCGCGTAACATGTGGAGTAAATATTCCGGCATCTGCCCGATCATTCATATCACCAACGCACAGAACTGGACGTACTGGGCGGATAAGCAGTTGTATAAGAAGATGGAGGATGGTGATAATTTCTGGTGGGATGACCGCAAACGGTACCTGAAAAAAAGAGCATTTGAAATCGTTGCCGATCAAACGGGTCGGTTGTTTAACCCGGATATTTTCACCATTGTATGGGCGCGCCGGTTTGCCGGTTATAAACGGGCCGACCTGATTGCCCGGGATAAAAAAAGATTTACTGAATTGCTGTCTAATGAAAAGTACCCCGTCCAGATAATCTGGGCAGGAAAACCCTACCCGATGGATTACCCGGCGATCAATGATTTTAACTACCTGGTGCATCTGAGTAAGGAATATCCGCAGGTAGCTGTCCTGACCGGGTATGAGCTCCATTTGTCCAAGAGAATGAAACAGGCCGCAGATTGCTGGTTAAATAATCCGCGGGTGCCCCGGGAGGCTTCGGGAACCAGTGGCATGACCGCCGCGATGAATGGTGCCCTGAATTTCTCCACCGACGACGGATGGATTCCGGAATTCATCAACCATGGCAATAACGGGTTCCTGATTGGAAAATCTGATTACAGCAACATGACCGTTCCGGAACAGGATGAATATGACCTGAACTCGCTCTACGAAGTATTGCAGAACCAGATCCTGCCCCTTTATTACGAGCAAAGAGATACCTGGCGCCAGGTTGTAAAAAACGGGATGGCTGATGTTCGGTTCCAGTTCGACTCAGGACGCATGGCCACTGAATACTACGAGAAGTTATATGTCTGATCTTAAGAAGCCGGGTAATATCATTTGGGGATTATTTTAAAATTCCCGGATTCACTTCTCGATTCCCAGCAGCTCCACTTCAAAAATCAGGGTGGATCCGGGTTTAATATCCGGTCCCATCTGCTGATCGCCATATGCCAGTTCAGAAGGAATAAAAAGGCGGTATTTGCTGCCTACAGGCATCAGTTGCAGGGCTTCGGTCCATCCCCGGATAACACCATTCACGGCAAATTCAATCGGATGGCCCTGTTTGATAGAACTGTCAAATACGGTACCATCTATCAGTTTTCCTTCATAATCGCATTTTACCTTGTCGGTTACCGTGGGTTTGGGACCAGTTCCTTCTTTAAGAACAATATATTGTAAACCGGAAGCGGTGGTTACCACTCCAGGCCTGGTTTTGTTTTCCGCCAGAAATGCAAGTCCCTGTTTTTTTGCAACCGCAGCTTTTTCTGCCTTGGCTTTTTCCAGATAACTCATCACGATCTGGTTGCATTGCTGTTCATTCAGCAGGGTCTTATCGCCTTTCATTTCATCCTGGATGGCCCTGTTTACCAGGGTGTCATTTATTTGTGTAATGCCCTGTTGTTTATAAAAATTTGCCACCATGATGCCGATACTGTAACTCAGGGAATCCGTTATGTTATTCAGAGTGACGGGTGATGTGGACGGTGTGGTTTGGGGGGTCTTTTTTACCCCTGACTGGGCAAATAACTGGAAGCAACCGAAGGAAAGCGAAAAAAGGAAAATGTATTTTTTCATGCGTGTTTTTTAGCAGCCGCAAAAATAAGGAAACTCCCCAAGCTCACCGAGATGCTTTTTTCCGGGAGGGAGTTAACATTTTCTTTGTTTTTTAGTCCATACTTTTAAACGGTTCCGGTGTAATATAGAGGCCGGCAGAACGTTTATATCAAATAGGGCGTATCGCCCAGAAAATTCAATGCAATGAAAAAATTATTGACGGTTCTATTTCTAATTTCAGGTATGGCTGCCATGGCACAGTCCGGCGACCTCTTCAGCAGCATCAAAAAAAAGGTCAACGGCGGCAATGGTTCGTCTTCCCTGAGTTCCGATGATATTGTCTCAGGCCTGAAGCAGGCCCTGACCCTGGGGGCGCAAAAAAGTGCGGACCGGCTCTCAGTGGCGAACGGTTTCCTCAATGATAAAGCCGTTGAAATTCTGATGCCTGAACAGGCACAGAGAGTGGAAAAAACCTTACGCAGCCTGGGTATGGGTAAACTGGTGGATGATGCCATTTCCAGTATGAACCATGCGGCAGAAGACGCTTCTAAGTCGGCTGCGCCGATTTTTGTGAACGCGATCAAAACCATGACAGTGAAAGATGGCCTGAATATTCTTAAGGGCCCGGATACGGCAGCCACTGCTTATCTCCGCCAAAGCGCAACGCCGGATCTGACCCGGGCCTATTCTCCGGTTATTGATTCAGCCCTGCAAAAAACCGGGGCCACCAAATACTGGAAAGACGTATTTGAAACCTATAATAAACTCCCCACCACATTCAGCAAAGTGGATCCGGACCTGTCTTCTTATGTGACCCAAAAAGCGATCAACGGGATTTTTTATTATGTGGCCCAGGAAGAAATTCTGATCCGGAAAGACCCGGCTGCACAGGTCACCGACCTGCTGAAAAAAGTATTCGGGGGCAAGTCCTGATTACTTCAATTTCAAAGTTCTGAATAAAATACCGGTGATGCCGCAAATGATGGCCGTGATCCACCACAGGCTGTTAAAACCAAAATGCCCGGCTATCCAGGTGCCTCCAGTCGGACCCACCACCTGGGCCAGGGACCAGGCCATGGTATAATACCCGGCATAGCGCCCCCGGTTATGGGATGAAGCCCGGCCGGTCCAGTAATTATTCATGAAGGGCATGGAAAGTATTTCGCCCAGGGTGACCAGGATGATGGAAATGAGGGCAGTCAGCGAATGCCAGGGCAGGAAGATATAAACCAGGAAGGAAAGGGAGGTCAGGATCAGTCCGTTTGAGATCAGGTGCAGGATCTGGTACTTTGATTCCAGGTGGAATATCATGACCATTTCTATGAGTACGATCAGGAGTCCGTTCAGGCCCATCAGGATGCCGATATAAAATTCAGACATATGGTAGACCTCTTTGTAATAAACGGGTATGGTGGAAAAAAGCTGGAAAAAACATACTGCAAATAGAATGCTGAGACCGATGAACATCCTGAATTTTTTATCTTTCAACGGGGAGATTTTTTCCTTGTGTTCCGGAACTGAAGCCGTTTCTATTTCGAACGGTTTTGCCGGTTTCAATAAATAATACAAAAGGACGGCTGCTGTAATATTGGTAAAACCATCTATCCAGAACAGGAGGTGATAGTTAAATGATGCGATGAATCCGCCCAGGGTGCCGCCAATGGCCCAGCCCAGGTTGATGGCCAGACGGTTCAGGGAAAAGGAGCGGGTCCTGTTTTCATGCCTGCTGTATTGGGCAATCGCCGTATTATTGGCAGGCCGGAATGCTTCATTGACCAGGCTGAGTATAAAAGTGAATGTGCAGATCAGCAGATAGCTTTTCATCTGCCCCAATAAAATAAAAAGGCAACCGCCGCCCGCCAGAGTGAACAGCTGTATGCGGTGAAAACCGATTTTATCCGTAAGTTTTCCGCCTATATATCCTCCGCAGATAGCACCCGCGCCAAATATACCCACAACAATACCTGCCTGGAAAAGAGAAAATCCGATGCCGGTAAGGTATATCGTCATGAAGGGAAGGACCATGGTACCGCTCCGGTTCACCAGCATCACGAGCGACAATAACCAGGTAGAACGGGATAACCCGCTATATGCATTTTTATAAAGCGACCTGGTGATGCTGAATGGTTTGAGCAGGTTCATCCAAAAATCGGGACTGGCAGGAAATGGGGGGTTACCCGAATTTTATATTAACTGCCAGCCGGCAAAAATAAGGAAGCCTAAAAATTAATGGATTAAAAAAAGGCATGGAATTTTTTTAAGTTTTTTGCCCCGTTTGTTTTTTCTCTTTCATGCCAATAACATCAGCAAAACCGGGCAGACAACCTGTTTGATAGGGGGCGAATTCCTGAAAGCCCGACAGCCCCTGGCCGGATCGTTTCTCCAATTATGGGAAAAAAGAAATGGACTTGTCCGCTCCGGTCAGTTACAGTTATCGCGGCCCTGATTCCGGAACAGGGTCCGCTCTTCAGTGCCTGCCGGCAAAAAAAGTTGCCTGACTGATCCGTGATAAAATTGCCGGATCGCCGGGTGTAACCGGCTGCTGCTCTGAAAGGGGACCGGAAAAATATGTACAGCCCACGAAGAACGGTCCATGAGGATATTAGAATGGCCGGACAATTTTTTAGAGGCTGGTACCGTTATTAATCCAACAACCTTTGAAAACCAAAAATCTGATCCCTATGTCACCCCATACCGACAATCAGCAGGATCGTCTTGCAGAGATCTTCCGCCAGCAGGATAACCAGATTATCCAGGAAAGTAAAGTGGCATTCCTGAAAATTCAAAGCTGGCAGTTTGCCGTACGTACACCGGAAATCGGTGCGACCTATCTGCGTGAAGCGGCATCCATGATTACCCAGTCCCTCCTGTCTTTCGTTCCGAACAGTTTTGTATTAAGCGAAGAAGGGTATTATCTAAACCCGATCGAAAATTAATTTCAGGAGAAGCTGACACATTCTTTCAGTTCTTTTTCGGTATAGGCCAGGTTGTATTGTTTCAGTACATCCTCCGGCACACCATTCCACTGATTCGGAACATTACCGATATAACCCACATCTTTCACACCGATTTCTGAAGTGTAAAACCCGGTAGCCACGAGGTTGCGCATCAGGTTGAAAAAAGCCACACCCTGTCCCATTTCCGGTTTTGCTTTTTTTGGCCAAGCGATTTCGTCCACCATTTCCATTTGTTGCCCTGAAGAACAGTCCTTAAATGCTTTCCCGAACCGGTTCAGGCATTGAACATCCATCCAGCGTAAACCACCACGCAGGGGCGTTTGATGTTCGGGCATGTCTTTTACAATGAACTCTATAAAAGCCGGAACTTTCGCTTCAGAAGCGCTGCCACTCACTGCGTCCCGCGGGATAATGATATCTCCCAGGATGGTGATGGTTGTCATTTCTTCCGGTGTGAAAAAAGAGGCTGCTTCAATTTTTTTTTCGTGGTCGATCTCATCCTTCATCCGGTTCAGGCCCGAAACGATGGCTTCTTTGTCTTTTTCCGTGGGCGCCACCGGGCTGTTCTCATGCAGTTTGCAGGCTTCCGCCAGTACACTGATTGAAACACCTCCGATAACCAGGGTCCTGATTGATTTTCGTCTGTCCATAACCGTTATTTTAAATGTTTTGTTTTTTCATCTGGTCCACGATATACTCGCTCGTTCTCATGGAAAGGGCCAGAATGGTCCATGTAATATTTTTATCAGCCTGGGAAACAAAGGGACCCCCGTCCACGCAGAACAGGTTTTTGCAATCGTGTGCCTGGCTGTATTTATTTAAAGGAGCATTTTTCGGGTCATTTCCCATGCGCACCGTTCCGGCTTCATGAATAATGTTTCCCGGTGCGTGCAGGCCGTAATTATTATGTTTCCCGTCGTCATTCCCCCAGGTTGCAACGGCGCCCATGCTGTGCAGGATTTCAGCGAACGTTTCTTTCATGTGTTTGGCCTGGTTAATCTCATAATCGGTATACGTGGTATTGAAACGCAAAACAGGTATTCCGTACTTATCTACAACCGTCGGGTCAATTTCACAATAGCTGTCCCTTCTGGCGATGGCTTCACCACGGCCCGACATACCCACGTGGGAACCAAAAATGGCCCGGTAGTCTTCTTTTAAAGAAGCACCATAACCGCCTGCTTCTTTTTGCGTTCCTTTTATTTTGTAATCACCGTTCAGTTTTTCAATATCCCATTGGAAGCCATACAAGGGCATACCGAAACCGCCGCCATATTCAATATGGTATCCGCGGGGGAAGTCGAGTTTTTTGTTGTCCAGCCACCAGGGACTGTATACGTGCATACCGCCTACCCCGTCTTCGTTATATCTTTTTCTGTCGAAGAGTTCGGGAATGATACCACCCATATCTGCCCCTGTGGAATCGTGCAGGTATTTTCCAACCACATCACTGCTGTTGGCCAGGCCGTTCGGATGCCTGGCTGATTTTGAATTCAGCAGGAGACGGGCGCTTTCGCAGGCACTGGCGGCGAGAACTACCGTGCGGCCACTTACCTGGTATTCCTGCATATCCTCCTTATTGATATAAGATACACCGGTTGCCAGTCCGTCCTTGTCTGTCAACACTTCGCGGGCCATTGCGTTAGTGACCAGGTCGATATTTCCGGTTTCCAGCGCGGGGATGATGAGGCAGGAAGAAGCAGAAAAATCTCCGTATACTTTACAACTGCGCCCGCACTGTGCGCAGAAAAAACAGGCGCCTCTTTCTTTATTGATCTGTTTGGTCAGGATGGAAAGCCGGGAGGGGATTACCGGGACACCAACCCGCCGGCCGGCATTTTTTATGAACAATTCATGCAGCCTGGGTTTGGGTGGGGGAAGAAAAATACCATCGGGATCATTGGGAAGTCCTTCATTTGTTCCAAACACACCCAGCATCCGGTCAATCTGGTCATAGTAAGGTTTAACATCTTCATAACCGATCGGCCAGTCGTCTCCCAGTCCGTCGATACTTTTTCTTTTGAAATCCATTGGGCCGAATCGCAGTGAAATTCTGCCCCAGTGATTGGTTCTTCCACCCAGCATGCGGGCGCGCCACCATTCCCACTTGGTATCCCCCACATGGGTATAGGGTTCTCCGTCAATTTCCCATCCCCAGTAACAGCCGTCGAAATCCCCGAAAGGTCTGAATCGGGTACCGGCTCCGCGCCGGGGAGATTCCCAGGGATTTTTCAGCTGGTTGGAATCTTTTTTAGGGTCGAACATGGGACCGGCTTCAAGCAGGCAAACCTTTAAACCGGCATGGGCCAGTACATAGGCGGCCATACCTCCACCTGCGCCGGATCCGACGATTACCGCATCATATTTTTTTGGCTCTTTGTGGATTTGTAAATCTCCCATGGTATCGCTATGTTGAAATAATTTTATGAAAGTTTAAATTTAAAGTATATAAAATGATGGTGAAATTTTTTTATTCAGGCGGCAGGCTACCCTTCATTTGATATAACTTGCCTTAAAATTTACCATGAAAACACCTGTTGTATATATTGTAGCTGCAGTCCGTACGCCGATCGGGAGTTTCGGAGGATTTCTGAAAGATATTCCGGCAACACAGCTGGGGGCCATTGCGATCCGTGAAGCGATTGCAAAAATCAACCTGGATCCTTCGGAAGTAACCGATGTGCTCATGGGATCGGTACTGCAGGCGAACCTGGGACAGGCACCCGCCCGGCAGGCTGCAAAATATGCCGGTCTACCTGATTTCGTGAATTGCACAACCGTAAATAAAGTCTGCGCCAGTGGTATGAAATCGGTTGCCCTTGCTGCGCAGGGCATCCTGTTGGGCGATTCGCAGGTTGCCGTGGCCGGTGGCATGGAAAGTATGAGTAATGTCCCATTCTATGCCGAACAGATGCGATGGGGAAATAAGTATGGGAACAGTTTGCTGGTTGACGGGATTGCAAAAGACGGGCTCACCGATGTGTACGACGGGAAAGCGATGGGTCTTGCAGCAGAACTCTGTGCAGCAACCTGTGGTATCAGCCGTGCGGAGCAGGATGCATTTGCAGTTGAAAGTTACCGGCGGTCGCAGGAAGCCTGGAAGACGGGTAAATTCAAAGAAGAAGTAGTGCCGGTGGAAATTAAGAAAAAGGGGGAGACCCTTCGCCTCGAACAGGATGAAGAACCTTTCAATGTAAAATTTGAAAAAATTCCTTCACTGAAACCTGCATTCCTGAAAGACGGAACCGTAACGGCCGCCAATGCCAGTACCATGAATGACGGCGCGGCGGCGATGATCCTGGTTAGTGAAGAAAAATTAAAACAGCTCGGGCTCGTTCCCCTGGCCCGGATCCTCTCTTATGCCGACGCCGAACAGGCGCCGGAATGGTTTACGACTTCTCCTGCCATCGCTGTGCCAAAAGCCGTAAGCAAAGCTGGGTTAAAAATGGAAGACATTGCATACTGGGAACTCAATGAAGCTTTTGCCGTGGTGGGTATTGAAAACAGCAAGCGTATGGAATTGGATCCGGCTAGAGTAAACCTGCACGGTGGTGCCGTTTCGCTGGGTCATCCCCTGGGTTGCAGCGGCGCCCGGATACTGGTAACCCTGATCCACATCCTGAAACAGCAAAAAGCACGTTACGGAGCAGCTGGCATTTGTAATGGAGGCGGTGGCGCCAGTGCCCTGGTGATTGAGAATCTTTTATAAACCGTATAAAAACTGGTCGTGGATATAATCCACCACTTTCACCAGGCTTTTGCTTTCTTCAAATACTTTTAACTGGCGGTCGGCCCCGGTGCCATGCTCGAACATCTTCGGGATGATACCGACGGCTTCCCGGCTGCCAAGCGGATCGAGCACATCATCAATAAAATCCAGGAGTTCATAGATCAAAACGCGGGTATTGACTTCTTCCTCCTTGCCGAAATCAATCAGGTGGCCGTCAATACCATAGCGGCTCGCCCGCCATTTGTTTTCATTGATAAGTGCCCGCTGATAAATAATGAAATTCAGGTTCTGCGTTCTGAGTTTATAAATTTTGGCACATACTGCCTGGAATAAGGCAGCAATACAAATGGTTTCTTCCACCGTCATCGGCACATCGCAGATGCGGAACTCCACGGTGTTGAAGAAAGGATGTACGCGCAGGTCCCACCATATTTTTTTTGCATTGTCGATGCAATTCGTTTTAACCAGCAGTTTGATGAAATTTTCATAGGCTTCGATACTTTCAAAATATTCGGGGATGCCGGTGCGCGGAAATTTATCAAAAACCTTGGTCCGGTAAGATTTATAACCGGTGCTGCGTCCTTCCCAGAAAGGGGAATTGGTACTGAGTGCATAAATATGCGGCAGAAAATAACGCGTGGAATTGGCGATATGATTAGCCATTTCGCGGCTTTCCATTCCCACGTGCACGTGCAGACCAAAAATCAGGTTGCTGCGTGCTGCTTCCTGCAGTTCATTCACGATCTCATTATACCGTGCATGATCCGTGATCAGCTGGCTTTCCCAGTGACTGAATGGATGCGTACCGGAAGCACCCACCCATAGTCCCTGATCCGCGGCGATCTGGGAGATGGTCTTTCTTAAAGTGGATACATCCTGTTGTGCTTCTGCAATATCCCGGCAGATATCGGTTCCCACTTCAACGACGGCCTGGTGCATTTCAGCCTTTACCTTATCGCGGATCATTTTCTGGCCCTCGATAACAATTTTCTGTTCATGGCTCCTGAGTTCCCGGCTTTCGGGATCAATGACCATATATTCTTCTTCAATTCCCAGTGTGAAATTCTGATAATTGATGTTCGCCATAATAGGAAAGGTTTGAAGGGGATTAGCCCATCAGTGGTTTTTGAACAATGCTTCTTTTAATATATTCCCCCCAGGTCAGGTTGTCGAGACCTTCTTTCGTGTCCAGTGCCCTTTCAATGGCATAGAGTGCAGCTGTTTCAACCACCCAGTTGAAATTATCTTCGCCCACGCTGGCCCTTTCCGCATCCGGTGCGGGATTACAGAAATCGATGGCATAAGGGATCCCGTCTTTTACGGCAAGCTCAACGGTATTGAAATCATAGCCGAGGTATTGATTGATGCGTAAAACGATCTGTTCCATTTGCCGGAGCCTTTCTTCAGGGGGGCTAAAATCCGCAACATAACGCAGGTGATGCGGGTTACGGGGTTCATAGGGCATGATGCGAACATATTTTCCGCCGATACAGTAACAACGATAGTATTCTTCAAATACTATTTCTTCCTGCAGGAGCATCACCAGGCGGCCGGTTTCGCTGTGTTTCTGATAAAAATCTTCTGCATTCTGAATCCGGTAAACATTTTTCCAGCCGCCGCCGGCAAAGGGTTTCATATAAGCCGGGAGGCCTACGTATTTGAAGATCGATTCCCAGTCGAGCGGATAAGCCAGGTTGGAGAAAGACAAATCCGTCGTGTCTTCTGGCAGTTCGCGGGAAGGAAGGATAACCGTTTTCGGAACAGGCACCCCGATTTTGGTTGCCAGGGCATTGTTGAAAAATTTTTCATCTGCACTCCACCAGAAGGGATTGTTGATGACGGCCGTACCGCTGATGGCGGCATTTTTCAGGTAAGCCCGGTAAAACGGAACGTCCTGGGAAATGCGGTCAATGATTACACTGTAACCCGTTGAATAACCCTGTATGACTTTATCGATCAAAACCGATTCGGCCATGATACCCCTGATATTTTTCCCATTTACGGCTTCGATGAATGCCATGGGGAAACTTCTTTCTTTACCATACAGAACGCCGATTTTTTTCATGCAGTTTAATTATTTCAGGAAGTTAATTGATTAACGAAAGATAATGCGGAAACATTTCACGCCATACCGGCCAGTCGTGCGAGGCATTCGGCCGGAGGTCAAGCCAGTGGCGGATATTTTTTT
>WSSedB1CaDRAFT_10000614_pt1 | contig 14944 bp, 18 predicted proteins | sample WetSurSB1Cattail_FD_9460 | JGI IMG/M metagenome (IMG submission 9460)
TCAAGTCATTGATTCCATGCAATCGGCACTGCACGAAGCCCGCCTCGATATGCGTGCACTCACACTGGAACCAATTGCGGCTATCAGTGTGCTGATTCCTCCTACCATGCGTCATCTGAATCTTGTACTCGTCGATATTGGTGCTGGTACTTCCGATGTTGCCATCACCAAAAATGGCTCTGTTATTGCCTATGGCATGGTCCCGCTGGCAGGTGATGAGATTACAGAAGCAATTTCGCAAAAATATCTCCTCGACTTCAATATTGCTGAGCAAATCAAACGTGATGCAGCTGAGGGACAGAATGTACAATTTTCAGATATTCTTGGTACAAATTATGATCTCTCACCCAAAGAAATCTTTGAACCAATCCTGCCAAGCATCAAGAATCTGGCAGATGCGATTGCCAAACAAATCATAGAACTTAACGGTGCAGCTCCACAGGCTGTTTTACTCGTAGGCGGTGGTTCACTCACGCCACATCTGCCAAAATTTGTTGCCGAGGCACTGTCCATGCCAGAAAATCGTGTAGCAGTCAGGAGTCCGGACACCATTGATGGTATCCAACTTATTCCACCTGAGCTCCGCTCGCCAGATGCCGTAACACCATTGGGAATTCTGAAGGTAGCTTCGCTCAATACTTTACATTTCCTATCCGTATATGTAAATGAGGAAGAATATAGTCTTTTCAATTTCCGTGACCTTATGGTTTCTGACGCTCTGCTCAATGCAGGCATCAACCTCAAGAAACTCAATGGCCATCCCGGACTCGGCCTGATGCTCTCTGTAAACGGGGAGCGCAGATTCGTGCCTGGCTCCCTCGGCACATTTGCACATCTTTATTTGGATGGAAAAGATGCTACGCTTGACACTCCGATCAAGCAGGGCAACCATATTACCGTAAAAGCAGGTGAAAATGGCACTGCCCCATCCATAACATTAGCTGAAATTCTGGGAGCTGCACCAGAATACACGCTTTTCATCAATGAACAACAAAAACACCTGCAGCCACAATTTCTCATCAACGGTCGGTCCGCAGAAAGCACGCAGCTTCTATCGGATGGTGATATCGTAGAATCCAAGGAACCAAAGAGCGTAGGAGAAGCCTTGTTAGCTGCCGGTTATTCACCTACTGGTCGCAAGATTAAGTACCTGCTGAATGGCAATCATGCACAATACACAATTTCACCAGATATTTTATTAAACGATGCACCCGCTACACTCTCTATGCCTGTGCACGAAAATGATCGTTTGGAATACATCGCTCCGCCTGAAGCTAAACTAAGCGATATATTGAATATCTCCGAATTGGAAGCTTTCCTCGTTATATATTTCAACAAAGTCGAATACAAGATCCCCTCCTCCACTCTACAGCTCGAAGTCAACGGACACAAAGCGAGCCTCGGAACCATTATTGAAGAAGGAAGTTCTGTAAGCTATATACGTTCAGAAAGGAAATCTACTACTGTCAGCGAAGCGCTCTTAGCCGTAGGTTTCCAGCCTCCAGCCGCCACCAGCCGCGTTACCGTGACTTTGTTGGTGAATAGCAGCGTCGCAGAATTCACCAGTCCCATCAAGAATGGCGACACACTGGATGTTGTAATCAAGCCTATTGAAAAAGAACCCCTTGCTTCACATTCAAATTTATGATATAATATCTACTCGTAGGGCTGTTTTGCGGGCGTAGTTCATTGGTAGAATGTAAGCTTCCCAAGCTTGATAGGTGGGTTCGATTCCCATCGCCCGCTCCATACGGAAAGTCAGAGAGTCGTTAATTGCGACTCTCTTTTTGTTTTCAATATTATCTTTCTTGTCATCATGTTTATGTCTCTAGTTTTAAAGCGAAAAATGTTTTTATCCAGTCAAATTTCTACTATTTTTTTACAATATACTCTAACAAACATCTTTTACATATGAATTCCTCAATTTCATAGATTACCAGCAAACAAAACCATACCCAATAAAATATACGAATCTTTTGAACAAGATACTATATCTAAAAATCTTCTGCATCCTTTACATTGTATCTCCTATCAATTAAAGCTTTTGCAAAAAGTCCCTGCCCGGATACTAACCTTCCTGTAAATGTTCCGTCATATATTTTATGAACCCCGCAGGTAGGACTTCTCGACTGCAAAATTGCTAAATCAATTTGCTCATCCTTTATCTTTTCTAATGCACGCATGACTCCATCTCGATAAGCAGAATCTACATTATTCCCCCTATCATCCATCACGATTCCATTAACCATCTCAGCACAGGGACGAGGCGTTGGCATATTAACTAAAAGCTCTGGACAAATACTCAGTATTTCTTTTCCTTTTAAGTATTCAATCACAGATTCATTACGATTATTTTTGCCATTATATTTACAATTGCATCCTATGACACATGCACTTACCAATACCTTCATTACAACACCACCTGGAAAACATTTTATTTAATTGATATTATATACTGAAATGAATCACACCTTCCACAAAAACCCTCGTCATCTCACTTAAATTAAAAACTTTTGCTCCAAAATCGATTAATCTGTTCTCTATCCTTCCTAGTGTCAATAGTAGCTATCGAACTGATTCCACCCCAAACCCCAATTTTCTCTTCTTCAAAATCACGCTAAAATCCTCACGAGGGTTTCATCTTTTTATAAAAAACGCTTGATTGTTTATTGCCCGCATCGTTGCCAAAATCCCATCCAGATGATCATACTCGTGCTGCAGCAATTCGGAAAGATCACCTGCCAATTCCATCGAACATTCTTTCCATTCCAAATCCAGATAATCAATTCTGCACCGCTTATGGCGCATCACCTTAACAAGCAGATTAGGAAAGGACATACAATCATCCAGAACTTCCATCATTGCTTCATCCGAAAAGGACAGGACTGGGTTAATGAAAACGACTTCTTTATCAATGTTCATGTACAGAATTCTTTTTTGAATTCCAATCTGAGGTGCCGCAATTGCTCGGCCAGCATGAAACTGCTTTCGGAATGCAAGCAAAGTATCATGTAAGTCTTGAATGAGGGATGACATTTGTGATAGTTCCGTTCTTTCAACAGGCCTGCTAATTTCATAGAGCCTTGGATTTCCTAATTGTAAGATTTCTTTTTCCATTGTGTTGCTCCTTAATCAATATTTTCTAATTTGAGTATATACTCGATAATGTGTGCAATCAACGATAAAATTGTTTGCAAAACAATTTGGAACAGAGAAAAGAGTATACCTGTTAGTTCTTTGGAAAACCATCTTACATATAAATCGTTTCTAATGGACGTTCACACGTTCTTGCCATTCATTAATAAGAGGCAATAATTTATCTGTTATTCTTGAAACACGACTGTCATCTACATCAATGCCATACATTTCTTGCATTGTTTTTTGGATATCACAAGTGGACACGCCTTGTGAGTACAGAAAAATCACTTTATCTTCAATGGTTGAAATATCGGTTTGATGTTTTTTTACTAATTGTGGTTCAAGTTCTCCGTTGGAGCTTTGAGCAGTTTTAGTTTAATAGCCATTGCGACTATTCTTTGTTTTTTTATTTTTGTAGTCATATTTGGAGTAACCCAGTTCTTCATCCAATTCAGCATCAAGCACCGTCTGGATGGTTTCAGCCGTAAGCATTTTGACAAAATTATGGACCTCCGTCATGTCTTTAATACCATACTCTTTGATGAGATCCTTGAGTTTGTTATTTTCTTTATCTGCCATAATAAAATACCTCCAATATTAGTTTTATTTTACCTAATATTGGAGGTTTACACAATTATTTCAGCGCTACCGGAAATCATATCAGCCTATAAAGTATTTTTCATTGGATTTCTACTTTGGCAAGGCACATGTGTCTGACACAAACCACACCCTGCACCTACTGTCGACTCGCCTTCATATGATTTTGCTAATTTTTTTGATTCTTCCTCATACGTGTATTGAGCACACTTCATCTTATCATGCCCTTCAGCCGATATTGCATTTACAGGGCACCGTTTAATACAAGCTCCACAACTCCCTTTGCTGCACAACAAGCAGTTTTCAGTATGACTTTTAGCCTCTCTACGATCAGGTTCCAGCTTTAATTCTGTCACAACAGAAAGCAACTTTACTGCAATTCCTTTTTCGGTAATAAAAGCATCATTTATGGAAAAAGTCCCCAATCCTGCCGCATAAGCAATATGCCGTTCTGACCAATTGGACGATGGTCCATTCGGCTCAGTAGCCATTATTTTAAACCACTCCGAATGGGCTGGTGCCATCGTTCTATAGCCTTTAGATTGCAATAAATCTATTAAAAAATCAATAAGCTCTGTAAAATACTGTACTTCATGAGTACGCAGCAATGCCCATTCTTGCGATGGCCATATTGTCTGCCTGCCATTACTTTGTCTGATTTTTTCATTTATCGGCAATACAATACTTATGACGGTTCCTTCCTTATAACTGCCATCGCCAAATGATAACTCAACAGCCTCTTGAGGCATTAGGTAATAGGCACCAATCGTTTTCTTATATTCTTTGAAAAGTGGATCCTCTATAATGTCCTCGCTTGTCAAGACACGAAAATCGGTTTTCTAAGATAACGTCTCCTTCCTTTTTATGGATATTACGCCACTGCTTTATTGCGGTAAAAATAGACCGAACTAGGGGTAACATCACTAAGTCCTTGATGGTCTCGTTCATAGTTGTAATGCTTCATATATTCCCAAGTTATTTCTTTAACCTCTCGAACTGTTTCCGGGTACAGCAAGTACAATCGTTCCCATTTATAGGATCTGAAAAAGCGTTCAATCATGATGTTATCAGTGGCTCTTCCTCTGCCATCCATGCTTATTTTTATGGTTTCAAATAATATCTTCAATTTCTCGTGGCGTAGCATCATGCAGACTTCCTGCACCAATGCCGATTGTGCTAATTCTTTCGCCATGAGGTAATTTTCTATATTCCATATTTTCTTACCCACTTTCTAGAGTAACTTTATTTAAATGTAGCAAAAGCCGCTTTACACATGCACGCAACTACTGCATAGCCAATAAAAATCACAGTTAAATCAAAACTATATAGTAATGGGCTGCCACTGTCGCCGAAGTCCATCATATGCTCCATCATAAGGCTGTAATGACCTTCATTTGCCAAGTAGGCGCCGTGTATTTCGCTATTCAGCAATCGCTGAAAATCTTCTAAAGAACTCGATACCTATATTGCAGATATCGTAGAACAGCTCCATACTGTAGTAAATGCCAACTCCAATGAGACTTTGATTAAACAGATTGCTCTGGCAGACTCAATTCCTGGCATTGGCTTCCAGTCGTCAATTGCAATCATATATTTGAGAATTTCTCCGTTTTCCACAGGCCAAAGCAGCTTTTTGCTTACTTTAGGGAGGGATTCCACTGTAAAGGAATTAGGTAAATTCAAGGCCACGAATTTCTATATTTCTAAACGGAACTCCTGCATCGCCAGACGCTTCATCTTTGCAATCGCAGAACTCACAACGGACAAGCCATACATCCTTATGTACTGGAATGCTACCAAAAAGACTGCCAGCAACCATCTATCGTAAGCTTTATGTGCCACCAACACGCCTAAGAGAATCTTTTGTTTTTCTTCAATCAGGCCTTGACTTTTACTAGCAGATCTACGTTTAATTTATTCTTATTAACGGATAAAATTCGTGAAGATGCCTTCTTCTTGTTCTGGTAATGATACTCCGTTTTTTAGACCAACCTCTTTACATTTTAAGAAAAACGCCATATTGCGTGCCAGCGTACGCATGATCTGTAAACCTTCCAAGTCCTCTTTTACCTCTTCGGGTTTTGCTCCATGCACCATATTCCAATATTGCGAAGAAATAATCGGCATCTGCAGCAATCCAAAATATTTATTTATTTGATCATAAGTCGCAGTCGTCCCCGCACGCCTTGCTGAAATGACTGCAGCAGCAGGTTTCAAATAAAATGATTTTCTGCCGCCGCACAAGTCAGCGTAAAAGGCTCGATCCAAAAACGAAGTAATTGCGCCGCCTGCAGCTGCCCAATGCACCGGCGTTCCAAAAATAAAACCGTCATATTCTGCCGCAGCATCAAGAAATTCATTAACTCTGTCATCAAAAATACATTTTTTCTTCTCCACGCAACTTTTACAAGCAATACAGCCAGCAAGCGGTTTGTTGCCAATCCAAAAAAAGTCCGTGCCTATTTCTTTTTTTTCCAAGGTATCAGCAACCTCGCTAAGTGCGGTATAAGTACATCCTTTTTCATGTGGACTACCATTAACCAACAAAACTTTCATCGATTCTCACTCCTTAATTTAATCTTATATCCACCCGATGCAGATAACAGAGACCAATCATATCAATTTTCAAACTATATCCCTACAACAAATGTCCCAACTACAAGTGTTTCAAATATTTTTCCCGTTGCTTTTCACTCGCCCCTCGCCATCCTTTCTGCTATGCACTCATAGTTATACATTTTTACCCATTTCATAAGCTTCCTGTACTGCCTTAGTGCCTTTGATATCACCAACATTCCACGCACCAACTCCGTAAATAATACCTTTTTCCCTTACACCATCAAGACAGTCGGCAAAGCCACGAAAACATTCAATGGTTCGTTGCATCATCGGAATGCTTGTATCCGCCGCTGTAATAATAAAATACATTTCTTTATTCGTAATTTCCTTATACCGCGCAACAGTTCGATCCATCAGTGTCTTCATCTGCGCATCTAAAGTGTAAAAATAAACTGGCGACGCCATCACAATGACATCCGCTGCAATCATCTTTTCGAGAATTTCCGCCATATCGTCCTGCTGAACGCACTTTCCTGTATCTCTGCATGCATAGCAAGCAATACAATAGTTAATTTTCTTATCTCTAAGAAAAATTTTTTCAACTTCGTCGTTACCGCCATCCTTTGCACCTTGCATAAACTGATCACAAAGAGTATCTGAATTTCCGCCTTTGCGCGGACTACCTGATAGAATTAACACTTTTTTACTCATACAATACACACTTCCCTAAATATAATTTTTCTTTTAAAACTCGGCTTATCACATAGAACCGACTCAAATTCAGTAGATGACAAATATCGATAGGCGACCAGATTTAAATTAATTCACTGCACTATAAGTTCTGCCTATTTTCCGTTTCTGGCAATATCTCATTTATACAACACAGGGTATTGAGCGTACGCGGAAAACCAATGTACGGCAGGCACTGGGTCACAACAGAAAGGAGGGTTTTCTTATCATTACCAACACTTACATTACCTTGAATATGCCCTTTAAGTTGGTTTTCACAACCACCAAGTGAAGCGATCATAGAGAAAGTCAAAAGTTCGCGCATCTGGAGGTCAAGCCTGCCACGTGTATAGGTATCGCCAAAACAGAAAGCCGAAAGGTCATCTTGGATATTCTTTTGATCTTCCGGGGCCGCGGCACGCATTTTATCAGTATAATCACCGTAAATCGTCTTTTGTCAACTGTACACGATCACAAGCGGAAAATCCGCCCATTGGCCCCATAACATTTTCCGCCATCTTGGGAAATTCATCCGGTAATGCCATAGTCGCTCATCTTCAATCACTCATCAAATTCGCAAATTTAAAAACATAACCGTTAAGGCTTAAACACCAATTTCTATAACGTTTCCGTAGTTTTATTGATATTTTCATAATGTGCAATCTTAGATTCTAATCGTGCTTGCGTCGCTTGCATTTCAGCAATACGTTTATCCAGTCGCTGTTTCTCGTCAATGAGCAGATGTTTTCGTGCTGCCTGGGTTTGCGGCCCTTCTTGCCAAAGACGTACATACTCAATCAACGTTTCAACTGGAAGCCCTGCACTTCGCATACATCGAATAAACTCCACCCAACCACAGCTATGATTATCATAGTCACGAACTCCACTCGGTTTACGCGGTACTGGCGGAAGCAGTCCTACACGTTCATAGTAACGTAAAGTATCCTGCGTCATACCGTATTTTCCACTTACCTCTGAAATGGTCATTTGCATTTCTCCTTACTTTAAAAATACTTTTCTCTTGTAGTACACGCGCCCCTCCTAAAAAATCACATAATCTCTCACTGCAATTCAATGTTTTGCCAAATTCTTTCACTACTCTGTCCAACGCTTTGGTTATAACAATGTTCCTTATCTAAAGTGATACTTTATTTAACCAAATTCCTGTAGCATACAAAAATAATCTTCTTCCGATATGCAATCGTTAATCTCAACGCAGTAAAAATAGAAAAATAGCTGCAAAAGCCTCATATCAGCAGTACAATCCATGCATCAAGCTATTTTTCCATAAAATCAGCCTCTTTTTGTAAAGCAAAAACTATTCTCTATACTTAGAGCTTACTACTTGGTGCTAACGCTAAGTCAATACTTTTTATTTAATTTTTTGCATGGATAGCATTCGATAATGTATCACGGCAACATAGCATCCAAAAATCTAAAGAATTTTCAACTTGCTATTGAACAAATCCAAGCTTCTCCAGCCACTGCTTCACCTGTGGACTTACGCTGTCGGGGTTCTCCTGCGCACGTTTGCCTTCAATCCCCAGACCTTGCAGTACCTTAGCTCCTTTCGCATAGTTGGGTATGCTGCTTTCCTTGCCAGTCAACACATCACCAGCCGAGGTACAGAATGGCACGATGCTCTTGCCATTAAAATCATAACTTTCCATAAAAGAATAGATTGCCATCGGCATATCGCTCCACCAGATTGGGTAACCTAAGAAAATGACATCGTAATCCTTCATATTCTCCACTTTGGCCGCAAGATCCGGACGTGCATTATCCGCAAGCTCCTTTTTCGCAACTTCTGTGCATTCCTTATAGCTTTCCGGATACGGCTTTACGGTCTTAATCTCAAACATATCCGCTCCGGTTGCCTCTGCAATCATGTCGGCGACAATATGTGTATTACCTTTTGAAATATTGCCTACTGCATAATTTTCTCCGATGCGGGAAAAATATGCTACAAGAATTTTCTTGCCCTGCACTTTTTCTGGAACAGCCGCTTGTGCGCTGCCCGTTGACGAACCCTGCGTTGAGATAGCAGCTTTCCGGTCAGAAGCGTTACTATTTTCCACCCTACTGCCACAGGCTGCAAATAACATTACTACAGTCAGAAATAGTATGACCATAAATAACTTTTTCATAATCTCATCCTCCCCATCCAAATTAAAATCAATGGGTTTTCTTCAGGTACTGAAGATCGCGCCATACCAATAGGAAGACGTCGTACCTCCATCGATGAGGTAATCTGCTCCTGTAATAAAACGGCCGCGTTTGCTCATTAAAAACTCAGCCAGTTCACCTACTTCATCCGGCGTACCGGCTCGTCCTGCCGGGCACAAGGAAAGCATCTTGCGATAGCCTTCACCGCGCGGACCATTGAGTTCATCATTTGCCAGTGGCGTAATAATAACGCCAGGACTAATAGAATTGATTGTTGCGCCCCGTTTTCCCCAACGTGTTGCCTCATACATAACACGCAACCCATTGCAGCGCTTTGAATACTGATATGCCTTGAGCGTATCTTTGATATCCTTGAGAAATGGAAGCTCCAAAAGTTCCTCTGTCGGCGTAATTGCCAGCTGCATATTTTCTTTTTCAGAAAGAGCTCCCAGACGGTGCCCTGATTGGGAAGATATAATAATCCCCGAACCGCCATCTGCAATAATTTTACCAAACTCTTCCAACAAGACCGCTGTTCCATAAAGATCTACCTGCAAAATTGCCGATACCGGTGCCTGCGATGGGGATATTCCAAGCTGCTGGAATAAAGACAATTCCGAAGTGACCTTCCCCATACGAATAAGATTTCCCTGACTCGATTGGCCTTCTTTGGCAAAAAACAGCTCAAATGAAGGTCCACCCGTATAATAAGTCACATCACCATTCTTATAATTTGAAATTGTGAAACTCCATACGGGCTCCGCCCGGTTCAAAAATTGTCAGGCCAATACCAAACTGTGCAACTTCCTGCGCTACCAACTCACAAAATCCTTCAATACCGAGTTTCGTCGCATGATACAAAGACTTCGCCGAAGAGGCAACCTGACCACCATAAGATGAAATCCGGATCTTTCGATTGCGAGCCGTAGCAATTAACCGGTGCCCTTGTGCTAAAATCTGTTTTGTTATTTCATTACCAAAACCACTGGATACACCAGTAATAAACCAAGTATGCATTTTATATTTCCTCCAAATTTTTATTCATTACATCGGAATACAGCTCTCTTTTCTGTTTTCATTTTATAATTTCTAATAACTCCAATCAATTCCGATTTCCTACATTATCCATAAGAAAAACTTATCCATTGGCAGCAAAAAAGGACTTGCCGATGCAAGCCCTTCCTGGTCATCCTTCTTTATAAATTTAAATTTCCTTATCAATGGACTCTACCAGAAAATGCTTTTTCAAAAAAGCCGCAAAGTTTTCCATATAATTTTTCACTGCATCTGCCCGCCAAAAAGCATAATATTCGCGGTACACCTGCTTATCTTTCCAAACAATAGGAATATGGCGAACTACTGCGTCTTGATCTACCGGCTCTCGAGCGAACTCGATCGGCATAAATCCTTTTCCCGACACCACCATGAGATGTGCTTCCTCCAGACTGTCCGCAAAAATAAAGTCACTTTTAACACCCATATATTCCCGATAAAAGGATTCTTCATGTCCTTCTTCTTCCTTGGGTGAAATGATAATGCACGGTATGTTTTTTAACTCCTCCATGGTAATTGCATTTAATTGTATCAATAAATTTTGCACCGAAAGCTCCGCATAGAACGCTCCTTTGGTCAGATAATAATTTACATATTGATTGGAAGGCGTACGGCGCAGATCACTGATTACGATATCTGCTTTACCCGTACGCAGATGTTCATACAGTTCTTCATGTGTACCACTTAGAGTCTGCAATGCTACCTCGGGATATTCAACCCGAAACTCCGCTATTGCCTGCTGCAATTCTCTGCCTTGATAATATTTCAAATAACCAATTGTAAGATCGTGTACTACACCTTTTCCAATACGAACCGTCTCTGCACAAAGCTGGTCGAAATCAGTTACCAGCACTAAACTCTTTTTATAAAAGAATTCTCCCGCCGGTGTTAAAAAAAATCTACGTTTTTCTCTTTTTAAGAGCTCTACTCCCAGTTCTCTCTCTAACGCCTGAATCTGCTGGGAAATGGCTGACTGGGAAATATAACATTCTTCTGCCGCTTCTGTAAAATTTTTACAGCGTACAACCGCCTGAAAATATTTTATTTGTTTAATCAACAAAATCCCGCCTTTCTCATTATACTAAGTATACGACCTGGAGTAAGCTATAAGTCAACTATTATATTATATTTTTGAAAAATACCTGCACGGTCTATAAAAACCTGTGCAGGTATTGCTTTCCATTCTTCTTTTTTAATGTCCGCCAAATACCAATAAATCCATTTGCGCAAGAGCTCCATCATAAGAGATACTCCCATCAGCGCTCATCCCCGTATAACTTTCGGCTGTATCAAAAAAAGTATACCCCATCTCACACGCCTGCTGTAAAACATGGATAGACTCCACTTTTTCCATGGCTGCGCCGTAGGTATGGCTTAGTCCCATACAACCAATGCCTACAGATGAAACCTCTAAATTGCCTAATTTTCTTTTTTTCATGGCTACACCCTTCCTGGTGAATCTATTCCTATCATCTTCTTAATTTATCTTGTTAAGCCAGTCAGCATTTCTACTGTTTCCGGATCATAATGGGAGAAAAAGGCACTTTCTTTTTCATCCAAAGACCGGATCGTATTCATATCTTCTTCAGAAAGATGAAAGTCAAATACATTCAAATTTTGAACCATCCGTTCCTTATGCGTCGATTTTGGAATAACAATCACATCGCTTTGGATTAAGAATCGCAATGCTGTCTGAGCAACGGATTTATGATATTTCTCACCAATTTCTTTAAGTACCGCATTTTGAAAGAAATCTTTGCGTCCCTCGGCAAACGGTCCCCCAGACTCATGTTGGATACCATATTTCTTCATAATTTCATGTGCAGCCAGCTGTTGCTGAAACACATGCGTCTCCACCTGATTGACTGCCGGCATCACTTCGACGAAATGACATAAATCTATCAAACGATCCGGATAAAAATTTGATACACCGATTGCCCGGATAATCCCTTGCTTATAGGCTGCTTCCATCGCCCGATACGTTCCATAATAGTCATTGAACGGCTGATGGATAAACAGTAAGTCGATATGTTGCAGGCACTTATTATTACGGATACTTGTTTTGGTGGCAAATGCAATTTCATAAATCATCCTTCCGTTCTTTCAACAGGCCTGCTAATTTCATAGAGCCTTGGATTTCCGAATTGTAAGATTTATTTTTCCATTTTTTAAAAGTTACGTTTAATTACCTCTTCAGATTTCTCCTTACCAATACGATAAACCTCATCCGGGTCCATTTTGTAATATTCCGGGCGGAACAGCTCGAGTGATACCACGTCCTCTTTCCAGCCAATTTTTTTCAGTGTCTGGAAAATCTCATCGAGTTTAATACATCCTGTTCCCGGCCATACACGGTCTTCATCCAGCAAGGAGCCTATCGGAAAGTCTTCTGTATCATTCAAATGAACAATAAAGATTTTCCGGCCATCTCCATTAGCTAAATCTTCAATTTTTGAATCCATACTATGGAAGTGGAAACAGTCTAAGGTAATACCAACATTACCCATATTCACTTCTTCAATAATGGAATATGCTTCACCAAAAGTATTGATAGATGCGGTCGGACCACCAATGAATTCAACTGAGAGACGCATACCATATTCTGCTGCAATCTTTCCCATTTCCTTTAGACATTTCACAGCTGAGGCATGAATTTCTGTACGAGTAACCTTTGTGGATGTCTACGGTCGGAACCGTAATAACCGTCTTGCAACCAATCCGTTGGCCCCATTCGCACATCTGACGAAGTTCTGCAAGAACTTTTTGATAGTCTTCCGGCGTTCGATTATTAAAGAAGCATAGGGTATTGAACGCCAATGGTTTTACATGATGTGTTTTGAAATATGTTGCAAGCTCATCAATGGTATGCTCTTTCAAATAATTCGCCAAACAGTCCATCGTTCTCAGCTCAATCATGTCATAACCATATTTTTCGCAAAGCGCCAAATCTTTCTCCAAGCTTGATTTTTCCAAAACCGTAGCTTCATTCATGCTCAATTTCATCGTATTCATTCTCTCCTTTTGCTGTTCTCTTATCAAACTTAATAGATTAAGTATAAATCAATATTCAGAAAAATGCTTTATTTTTTTCCACAAAACATATACAAAACTTACTCATTTTTTGCCAAAACTCACAAATTCGATTCAGTTTTTTATACTGATTATCACCAACTTTATATTTTCGGTAGTTCTGCGGTGACATTCCAACAATCTTCTTGAACAAGTTATTGAAACAGCGGATTATACCGTAGCCTGTTTTCGCACTGATTGCCGTAACTGAAAAAGCTGTACTGATTAAGAAATGTCTGTGCCTAACCGATATTCCGCCGAATCATATATTGAATTGACGAAAACCCTGAACGCTTTTTAAATTGGTGAGCAAAACTTGATGCAACAGCATCCGCAATAAAATACTGAGCAAAGAATGACAAACCTACCTCCTAAGACATTTTATCTTACCATTTCATTTTAACAAAAATCTTCGCATGAAAACAAAGGCCGCACAACTTTTTCAATAATCACAAATTTATAAGCTAGATTTACATTATATACACCAAGATCCTTATCCACAATCCGAAATTTTTACTTGACAAACATAAAACGCAATGGTATTTTATAATCAATAGTTGTCCACTATAATATCATAATATCATCAAAATATTATCAAAATATGGATTCCTATGAAAATTAAAAAATGATTCAATTCGCCGTAAAAGATATGGCATTTTCCATCATCTCAACCACTGGTGACGGTCGCGCTAAAATTACCGAAGCAATCAAATGCCCCGTGAAGGAAACTCTGGACAAGCCGATGCCCTCCTGAAAACAGCTGACGCACACCTGCTAATAACGCATCAGCTGCAGACAGGCGAATTGCTGAAGAATGAAACAGAAAGTTCGCTCAAAAACCTATTCAATATTCGTGTTGCCCCACGCACAAGGATATGTCATGACAGGCATGTCCTTGAATGAACCAGCTTTAGAGAACTACTGATTAATTCATCTACCCATTCTTAGCATATCTGATGTGTCTCTCTATAGTCGATAATAAGTAAGCAAATACTCGACATAACACCGTGATGACTAAGAAGATTGCCTCCCTGGTAAAGTACAAATCATCTATGACAATCTGGATAACTTCATTTAATCAGTGCTTCCTTAAATAAATATCAAAATAATCAGGAGTGTGAATTTATTATGGCAATTGTACGGAAAAAGTATTGTATCGCAGGAGAATGGCTCGAATCAAAAACAGATACATATATGCCTGTTACCGATTCGAGCACTGGTGAAGTCATTGCTGAAGTCCCACGTTGTACCAAGGCAGAAGTAGAATCTGCTATAAGTGCAGCCCAAGAGGCTTTTCCGGCATGGTCTCGTTTATCGTTGAGCCATAGAGTACAGATGATGTTCAAGTGGAGAAATGTCATTATGGCTCATATGGACGAACTGACCACTTTGTGTGCCAAAGAACTCGGCAAGAATATGGACGAAGCCAAAGGAGATATTCTGAAGGCGCTAGAACCTACCGAACTGGCTTGTGCATTGCCTTTAGCCGTCCAAGGGGCTGGCGCATTACAAGTGTCTACAGGTTTCGACTGTAGTACTTACCGCACGCCGTTAGGCGTTGTTGCAGGTATAGTGCCATTTAATTTTCCTGCTATGATTCCTTGGGGCTGGATGGTTCCCTTGGCCATTGCTA
>WSSedB1CaDRAFT_10000615_pt1 | contig 14940 bp, 13 predicted proteins | sample WetSurSB1Cattail_FD_9460 | JGI IMG/M metagenome (IMG submission 9460)
ATAACAGGAGTGCCGGGAGCCGGGAAAAGCAGATTTATTGAGACGCTCGGGCTGCATATAACAGGTGAGGGCAGAAAACTTGCTGTGCTTACAATTGACCCGAGCAGTGAACAAACCAAAGGTAGTATTCTGGGTGACAAGACAAGGATGGAACAACTCAGTGTTCATCCAAGAGCGTTCATCAGACCTTCTCCCACTGCAGGGACTCTTGGCGGCGTTGCACGGAAAACCAGAGAGACTATAATCCTATGTGAAGCTGCAGGTTTCGATACTATAATCATTGAAACTGTTGGAGTGGGACAATCGGAAACAACAGTTCACTCAATGGTCGATTTTTTTCTTCTCCTTATGCTGGCAGGAGCCGGTGATGAACTTCAGGGAATCAAGCGCGGCATCATGGAGATGGCTGATCTGATAGCTATCACAAAGGCCGATGGGGGAAACAAAATTGTAGCTGAGAATGCAAGGGTCCTGTATCAGAATGCTCTTCACCTATTTCCTAAAAAACCTTCGGGATGGGTGCCCCTGGTTCACACCTGTTCAGCAGTTAATAATACTGGCATAAAGGAAATATGGGAACTTATGTTGCAGTACTTTACATTTACCATCGATTCGGGATATTTTGATACATTCAGAAAAGAACAGGCGGTTGTGAGAATGCATAATACAATTCTCGAATACCTTAATAATTCTTTCTATAATCAGGAGGAGGTTAAATTGCAACTCCCTGAGATTGAAAAACAGCTGAATGAAGGAATGATAACCTCATATGGTGCAGCAATAAAATTACTCAATAAGTATTTCGAAAGACATACTTAATAATAATTTATATCTTTGTCAATTCAGTTTAAGATTAATCAGTTACAAATTCAAAAATTATGTTTATGAAAAAGGTAATTTATCTGTTTATTTTTATTTTATTATTGTCTTCATGTACTACAAAACCACATTATACAGTCAAAGGTAAAATCTATGGCTCCGACAGTATTACATTTTATCTTCAGAAAAGAGAAGCTGGTAAAACAGTTTCAATTGATTCTGCTGTCTCCAGAAAAGGTTCATTTGTTTTAAAAGGAGGCGCTGTAGCATATCCTCAGATGGTTCAGCTTGTGGCAGGTAATACAAGGAAAAGAACATCATTCTATCTTGAGAACACTGATATAACGGTAAAAGGGAGTCTCGATTCGCTTTATAAAGCAGATTTTACAGGTTCCAAAACTGAGGATGAATACAAAGCATTCATTGCTTCTAATAAGCCCTTGAGTGATATTTATGCAAAGATAATTGTTAAATATCAGACAGCTGGCCAATCAGGTGATACAGCAACTGTTGCATTGCTTAAAACCAGGCTCGATTCTCTTGAGACTCAAATGACAGATCTTCAGAAAAATTTTGTCAAAACCCATCCTCATTCATATGTTTCGCCTTCTCTTCTTGTTAGTCTTAGTTACGATATGGAAGCAGATGAGATAGAGTCGATGATCAATGGATTAGATACTGCAATCGCTGCCTTGCCTCAGATTAAAAGTCTGAAAGAAAGAGTTGCCGTTATGAAGGCTGTTGCAATTGGACAGAAAGCGCCTGACTTTACTCTTAATGATGTAAATGGTAATCCGGTGTCGCTATACTCAAAAATTGGTCCAAAATTGCTCTTGATAGATTTCTGGGCATCATGGTGTCAACCTTGTCGCCAGGAAAATCCTAATGTGGTAAAGATCTATAATGAATTCCATAAGAAGGGATTTGATATTGTCGGCGTATCTCTTGATCACGTTAAAGACGCCTGGGTTAAAGCTATAGCTAATGACAAACTCACATGGACACAGGTTTCTGATCTGATGTGGTGGAATAGTGCTGCTGCCAGGTTATATGCAGTGAATGCAATTCCAGCTAATTTTCTGCTTGATGAAACCGGTAAGATAATTGGCAAAAACCTGAGAGGTGACGCTTTATATAAGAAAGTAAATGAGATACTTGGAGCTAAGAAATAACTGTAATGAAGAGTGAGGTATGAGTGGTGAGAGAACCTCACACCTCATGCCTCACACTTTTTACTCCTCCCTTTTTATCTCCTCCAGAATAAATCCCGTACCTCTTACTGTCCGAATATCAATGTTTTTATCTTCTGAAACATATTTTCTTAAACGACTGATAAATACATCCATACTTCTTCCAAGAAAATAATCATCCTCACCCCATATTTCTGTTAGAATATCTTCTCTGGCCAGAATTTTGTTTTTATTAATTATGAAATATTTTAATAATTGAGCTTCTTTTAGCGTAAGCTTTTCTTTTGTATCTCCACTGGTAAGCTCAAGCGTATTATATTTCAATACTGTCTGGGATATTTTAAACTCATCATTGCTCGATGTATAAGCCCTTTTTAAAATATTATTTATACGGAGAATGAGAACCTCAGGATCAAATGGTTTAGTTATATAATCGTCGGCTCCGATTTTGAGGCCTCTTACAATATCTTCTTTGAGACTCTTTGCAGTAAGAAAAATTACCGGTACATCGGGATGCATATTTTTTACTTTTTCAGCCAGGGTGAATCCGTCCATTTCAGGCATCATAACATCGAACACACATATATCTGGTTTATCCTGATTAAACATTTCCCATGCCTCCTTACCATCGCGGCCAAGCTTTACTTCAAAACCACTGATAGATATATACTGGGTTAATATATTTCCAAAATCTCTGTCATCTTCAGCAATTAGAACTTTCATTTCCAGGATATTTTAATGAATATGGAATTATCATAGTAAAGGTACAAATTTTTATCACTTTGTTTATTGAGAACTGATCTCCATTCAGCCGATAACTTCTTTAAAAATCTCAAAATCATGTTAATCATTTCGGTATTATTCTGATTTAATTATTTCAGATAATACCGATACACCGTTTTCATTAATGGCTTCTATCCTGAAGAAGTATGGAACATCTTTATCCATTGCTTTAAGCCAGTATTCATTACTACCATAAACCATAATGCAATTATATAACTTGTCAGGAGCTATTCCCATATAGATATTATAAGCATAAGCATTATCTACCGGCGTCCATTTGAGCCAGGCATTTCGTTTGTCCTTTTCAGTACGCAAAACAACGAAATTTCTGACGCTATCCGGTTTATTACCATGGCCTGATCCGAATACGCGTAGCCCGCTTATGGCAAATTTACCTGTGGGAAGATGAATGTTGACCAATTTTACAAACCGGGCTTCCACAGGCACAGGCAGTTCAATATAATCGTGTGGAACATCTGTATTATTTTTGCTTTTGTCGATCAATACTGACCATTTTTTCCCATCGGATGAATAATATACCTTGTATTGATGAAAGATGTTGGTTTGTTTTCCCAAAAATGCAGCGTCCTGATCGGCATAGTTAATCTGGATTGCCCTTACAGTAGATAGTTCTCCAAGATCAGAAGATATCCACTCACCGGGGTTGCCTGTTGAAGCACACCAGTAATTTTTTATGTTTTCGTCAACGGCATTATTTGGAGGATAGCCACCAAGCGATGAAGAGACCTGCACCGGTTTATTGTAATTTAGCAACATCCATCCTGTAAAGCGGCCTGACAGATGATCTTCTTTGCCATCAGGAAGATAAAGAGGATAATCTCCAAATGCAGTGTTACAGTACATAATATCATTCTTGTCGAAGCCTGCCGGCCACATGCCTAATCGTCTTTCGAAACTGTTTTTTACAGAAATTGAAATAGTACTGACATGCCAGTAATTATCCCATTTATCCAGGAATGTTGCTCCATGCCCCGCACCTCGTGCAAAACCACCGGCTTTATAAGAGAGCGGCATTGATTGATGAACGAAATTGCCCAGAGGCTGGTCAGATACAGCTACCCCATCGGCATATCCGCTGAACTCTGTACCGGGAGCACCATATTGAAGATAATATCTGCCATTGTGTTTTGTCATCCATGCACCTTCAATAAACGGATCGAGAAAAGTATTATCGGAATATTCTCCGAAACGTTGCCATCCAAAACGTTTATAGTTCAAAAGCAAAAGTTCTTTTCTTGTTCCTACCGGAGTAAATGTTTTCCTGTTGATTTCAATCCCATAGAGGGGATAAGCATTGCTGCTTCCATTATACATATAAACCTTTCCATCATCATCGACAAAAAAATCAGGATCCCACCCACCAATGGTAAAGTCATTAACAGCTTCTTTCCACTCATTTGCTTTAGGATTGGTGCTCATCCAGATCGGGAAATTTGTGGAATAAGTGGATCCAAATACAAGCATTGTGTCTCCCTGTACCCATACTGCAGGCGCACATAAATCATCATACACCTTATGGTAAGATTTAAGAAAAGATTTTGAAATAAAATTCCAATGATTTAGATCGGTGCTCCACCAATAACCCATCTGATTAGTTGAAAAGAGATAGTAATCACCCTTATACAATACGATTACCGGATCGGCAGTTGCCCTGTGCCTGCCTGATTCCGTGAAATTCGGAATAGGAGTGTACCCGTAATCCAGATTAAGAGGATTACAATAAGTTTTTTGCGCCGAGAGTCTGCCAGCAAAAAGAGTTATCAGAACGGATATTAATATCAGGTATAGTTTAATTATATCAGTTGTTTTTTTCATATGATTTAGTCTTGAGACTTCTTAAGAATGATAAGGTAATATCACAGTGAAGGTACTTCCCTTTCCTGTTTTACTGCTGACAGTGACATTGCCGCCGTGAGCTTCCACAATTTTCTTTACATAATAAAGTCCAAGTCCCAACCCTTTGAATTTGTGTATATTTCCTGTTGAAGCCCTATAAAATTTATCAAAGATGTGTTTCTGGTCGGTCTTATTAATTCCTATTCCGTTATCAGCAAACCTAATACATACGTTATCCTCGATACTGAAACCTTCAATGTCAATAACAGGGTCTTTATCGGAATATTTAACTGCATTCGAAAGAAGGTTATTTACCAGCGTGGTAAAATACACAATGTCAAGGTCAATTTCTGCTACCTTGAAATCGTATTTCTGACTTATTGTAGCATGGTTTCCTCCACCCGATCTGAAACTATCAACAACATCATTCATTATCTCCTCAATCTTTACAGTTTTTTTGTCAAGTTGAAATTGTGTTCTTTCCCACATGCTTATCTCGAGAATCATATTAATAAGCTGATTCAGATGAACACTCTGTTTCCCAATGAGTTTTGCTGTTTCAAGTATTTTGACATCATCGCTTCTTATTTGTGGCATTTCAAGAGTCTTACCGGCTACTGTAATAGTCGACAACGGAGTTTTAAGCTCATGTGTCATATTATTAATAAAGTCAGTCTTAAGGTTTGAAAGTCTTCTTTCTTCTCTGAGATTCCTGTAAGTTATCATGAACATGATGCCTACGAGAAGGATGCTCATTGAACTCATTCCGAGTGATGCAGAGGTCTCTTTTAAAACAAGTTTCTTCTTGTCGGAGAAGTCAATATAATAATCAAAATTTAATCTGTAATTATTGCCTTCGAGGTGAGTCCCCGGCCTTACAAGTATACTGGAGCTGGAAACTTCTTTGGGAGCTTCTCTTGTACTGCGATCAAGCGACCTATTATTTGTAAAGCCTTTCCTCTGGTAAACGATAAGTGTATCTGCAGCAATCAGCTCCACATTATTTATTACAATTTTATATTTAAAATTTTTGTCTAACCCCCTGCTTTCAAAATACGACGACAATAACCCGGAAAGATCTTGTTCCTGGTTTACTACCTTTGTGAAATAGCTCAGAATTTCCTGTTTCAGGTTCTCAAGTTCTTTTTCATCTTTTAAGGTAGCTAATTCTTTAATATACTCACCTGATTTTTGATCCAACAGAATCCTTACTGTATCAAATCCATCTGTCGACATATCTTTCCAGATATTATAAAGAGCCTCCTGTGATCGGATTGTATATCTAATCGCGAACAACTCGTTTTTCTGTTTCCATACCCCCATTACGATAAATACCTGGACAGATATCAGGATAATAATTGAGGTAATACCCAGGATCAAAACGGTATTCTTATTTTTCATTTTGCTTATATAACTTTCTCAAAATTATTCATTTTATTGAAACCTCATAAGAGTAAGCGAAACATTAACCCTGTATTAACCCGGTGTTAACAAAATAGCAATCAGATGTATCGTATTTTTACATAGTCAAACTAATAACGAGGCAGTCATGAAAAAGTTCAGGTATTTTTTAATTGTAATCTTCTTTTTTTCAATAGGTTCTGCTTTTCAGCAGGCAAAAGCCCAGGAAAAAGTTAAAGATGAGCAGGCGAATGATGCTAAGATCCAGCAGTCAATTGACCAGCAGAAAAAAGCAATAGCAGATCAGAAAAAAGCAATGGCAGAGGATGAGCAAAATCTTAAAAGACAGCATGAACTAATTGATAGTTCTATGAATGAAGCCAGTGAGGCATTGGAAAATGCTGCAAATGAAAGAACTAAAATCTATAGGGCCATACCAAGAGGGGACAGGTCATTCAACTTTGATGAGCCCTACATATTATCAGGGCGGGATATGCAGGGATTCTTTGGGCACGATATGGGTGGAGGCTCTGAGAGAACGACCTGGGATTTTTCAAAGACTGTAAAAGACAACACATTCTCAAGTGATTACACATTTGATGTGGAGAAAACTTCAAAAACTGTCGTAATGTCTGTAATGGGAGACTGCAAATCCGGAGAAATCCGTATCAAAATTATAATGCCAAATGGTAAAAACTATTCCGATATCTTAATTGACGAATCAGGCAATCTGAATTGGAGAAAGTCATTCATGATTTCAGAAACTGAGAATCAGGATAAAACGGGAAACTGGAAATTTCAGATTTCATCGACAAAGGCAACAGGCTTTTTTAAAGTTTCGCTACAGGCGTATTGATTTTAATTTCTTTATGAGAGGGGACTGGAAACTGGCCCCCTTTTTTATTCGCCTGAAGATTTCGTCAGACAGTTATTAAAGAACGGATCCCAGTTCCTGTTTTGATAGAACTCCGATAATTTAATATTAAAATAACCCAGTATATGTTTAGGTGACAGAGTATATATTAACTCATCATTGTCACCGCAATAAGGCTCTGTAACAGACATTACTTCTTCAATATTAACATTTTTACTGGCTGAAACACCTGAATATATTTCATAAATATTTTTTGGTATGGCAATAATAATGGTATATAAACCATAATCTTTCCTTTGAAAAAAGAAATATGTTGCTTCAACAGGCTCATCAGGATTTACCCGGTCAGTTGAATGAGACAACTGGTTTTCGAAGATAAATCCTTCATTCATAATATTTTCTACAACATCGAAGTCCTTTGTGTTATGAAGAAAGAAATAGCAATCTTTATAATTCTTCATTATTGATGTAAGTATCTCTCCTTTATTCGTCATCAGGCATAGAATCGGGATTACGTTTTTCTTATCCAAAATTAGATTATATTATTTTATTTCTCACACTTAAACCATTTGTTCTGTTATATGTTAAATTTGCAACAATTGATCACTTTTCTAAAAAATGAGAAAAATATTCCTTTTTCTGATGACCTGTCTTATGATGTCATGTGGCCGGAACGGAGTTGATTCCGGGAAGAAGATAATTACAGTCAGTATAGCTCCCTTCAAGTATTTTGTTGAAGAAATTGCAGGTAATGACTTTACGGTTAACATTATGGTTCCTGCCGGAGCAGATCCTCATATTTACGAGCCTTTCCCGGAACAGATAAACAAACTGAGGCGGTCAGTCGCCTATATCAGCAATGGTTTTCTTGGCTTTGAAATGAACTGGCTCAACCGTTTTTACGAGACGAATACTGCTATGAAACGGCTATCTCTGGGCGACAGTATCAATCTTCTGAATTCAGTTCATCACGATGGAGGTCACCTCGAAGTGGCAGATCCACATTTTTGGGTCTCGCCAAAAAGTGCCCTTGTCATTGCTTGCTCAGTTAAAGAGTTACTTTGTGAGCTTTACCCTTCTCAAAAAGATAAATACGAATCAAATTTCAAACTTCTTATATCAAAAATCAAAGAAGTTGATGATAAAGCAGAAAAACTCTTTTCCGATGTTCCTAAAAAAAGATTCATGATTTATCATCCTGACCTTGCATACATTGCGCGGGATTATGGGCTCGAAGAAATAGCAGTAGAATCCGAGGGGAAAGAACCAACACCTTCGAGTATGAGAGAACTCATTGACCGTGCCAGGAAGGATAACCTGAAGACAATATTTGTTCAGAAAGAATTTGATATCAAAAATGTAAAGGTTATTGCAGGAGAAATAGGCGCTAAGATCGTACTTATTGATCCCCTGTCGGAAAACTGGCAAAAATCAACATCTGATATTATCGATGCGATTTATGCAAGTATCCTTGAAAGTTCAAAATAGTTATCTCTATGGCATATCTCTTCGAAATGTTCTCTTTGTCAGCTTCTTATGGAGCTAATGTCGTATTACAGGACGTGAATTTCAAGGTAGATGATAATGATTTTATTGGAGTTATTGGTCCTAATGGAGGGGGAAAAACAACACTCCTGAAAGTAATTCTTGGCCTAATAAAGCCCGCTAAAGGGAAAATAGTTTTTAACAAGGAGTTATTAAATGGGAACAGAATTGGTTACCTGCCACAAATATCTACGGGTGACTTAAACTATCCGGTAAGCATAGCTGATATTATCCTTTCAGGTCTAATGATCGGGAAAGGCTTTTTTTCAAGAATGTCAGACTCTGATAAAAAAAAGGCTGATGAAGTTATTGATGAACTTGGCTTATCGGGCATGTCGGAATTAAATTTAAATGAATTATCGGGCGGACAAATCCAGCGGGTTTTTCTGGGACGGGCAATTATTGGAAATCCAAGATTGCTTTTACTTGATGAACCGGGGAATTTTGTCGACACGACTTTTGAGAATGATTTTTATGAAAAGTTACGGGAGCTCAACAAACGCATGGCAATTCTTATGGTTTCTCACGATGTAGGAACCATATCTGCACATATAAAATCTTTTGCCTGTGTAAACAGAAGTCTTCACTATCATCCGTCGCATGAAATAACCAATGAAGATCTTCAGGCTTATGGATGCCCTATTCAACTTATTACTCATGGCGTTGTTCCTCATACTGTACTTAAAATGCATAAATAGTGGAAGCTAATATTTTTCAATATGAATTTGTTATAAGAGGCCTGCTCGGAGCTGTTTTTGCAAGTATTACAGCTGGATTAGCTGGCACATACGTAGTATCGAAGAGGATGGTTTTTTTGAGCGGTGGCATTACACATGCCTCGTTCGGAGGTATCGGAATAGGATATTTTATGGGCATTAACCCAGTACTGGGAGCTGCTGTGTTTGGTATTCTTTCTGCTCTCGGTGTTGAGTATCTTTCCGTAAAACAGAGAATAAGAGAAGACTCGGCTATTGGTATTTTATGGGCTTTCGGAATGGCGATAGGAATAATATTTATATACATGACACCCGGATATACACCAAATCTGATGAGTTATCTTTTCGGTAGTATCCTTACTGTTTCAAACGCCGATATTATTGCTTTAGGAATCATGTCTTTAATACTTATCTTTTATTTCGGGATATTCTACAGAACAATTCTTTATATCTCTTTTGATGAGGTATTTGCGAGAACATATTCCTCATATGTTGACATGTTTAAATATATTACAACATCATTGATAGCTCTCACTATTGTATTAAATATCAGGATGGCAGGTGTTGTTCTGGTTATATCTTTACTTACCATTCCTCCAAACATTGCGATGTTATTCACCAGGGTATATTTTAAAATTGTTTTATGGTCGGTAATTACAGGATTTGTCGGTACCGCAACAGGTTATGTTATCTCATATTATGCCGGTATACCAACCGGGGCAACAATAATTTTTACACTGGTAATAATATGGGTACTTGTAAAAGGGACTATTCACATACTGGAACAATTGGCAAGGTCTGATAGCTCCAGACACTTAAGTCAATCGGAACTCAAGTGAAAGATAAATTAAGATTAGTAAAATTAGATTTTGATATTTATAATATAAATCAATGATACAATGGATTACGATCTGATAATAATTGGTAGCGGGCCCGGGGGGTATGTTGCTGCTATCAGGGCATCACAATTAAAAATGAAGGTAGCTGTAGTTGAAAGAGCTGAACTGGGAGGAATTTGTCTCAATTGGGGATGTATTCCCACCAAGTCTCTCCTGAAAAGTGCCCAGGTCTTTGAATATCTTACTCATGCCTCTGATTATGGAATCACCATTGATGGAGAGGTACGACCCGATTTTAGTGCCATGGTTACCCGAAGCAGAAATGTAGCCAGCGGTATGAGTAAGGGTGTACAATTCCTTTTCAAGAAAAATAAGATTGAACATTTAAAAGGATTTGGACGTCTGGCAGGAATGAATACTGTCGAAGTGGAGGATCAGGAGGGTAATAAAAAGAACTATACAGCAAAGAATATCATTCTGGCAACGGGGGCAAGATCAAAAGAGCTGCCAAATCTGAAGCAGGATGGGAAGAAGATAATAGGATACCGAGAGGCAATGTCACTCGAAAAACAACCAGGTTCAATGGTCGTTGTAGGCTCAGGAGCAATCGGCAGTGAGTTCGCAAATTTCTATCAGTCGCTCGGTACCAAAGTGACACTTGTTGAATTTTTGCCAAGGATTGTTCCCGTTGAGGATGAAGAAGTATCAAAACAGCTTGAGAGGTCCTTCCGGAAAATAAACATGAACATAATGACCGGCTCGACGGTCGAGTCAGTTGATATTTCTAAAGAGAAATGCCTCGTTACCATCAAAACACCTAAAGGACAGGAGATTGTTGAGGCAGATATTGTTCTGTCAGCAGTTGGGATTACAACGAACCTCGAAAATATTGGTATTGAGCAGACTGGTATCAAAACTGATAAAGGTAAAGTAGTTGTGGACGATTATTATTGTACTTCGGTACCCGGCATTTTTGCAATTGGTGATATTGTTCATGGGCCGGCGTTGGCTCATGTAGCTTCAGCTGAAGGAATAATATGTGTTGAGAAGATAGCGGGTAAGGAAGTTGAACCTCTTGATTATAAGAATATTCCTGGATGTACATATACTACTCCTGAGATTGCTTCATGTGGTCTGACTGAAACTGCAGCAAGAGAAGCAGGTTATGATATTAAAGTAGGAAAATTTCCTTTTACTGCTTCAGGAAAAGCGGCTGCAGCAGGTGCAAAAGATGGTTTTGTCAAACTTATTTTTGATGCAGCTTATGGTGAACTTCTCGGTGCGCATATGATCGGTGCCAATGTCACCGAAATGATTGCAGAGATAGTTGTTGCCAGAAAACTTGAGACCACAGCTCATGAAATAATAAAGTCGGTACATCCTCATCCAACCATGTCGGAGGCTGTTATGGAAGCCGCTGCAGCTGCATATGGTGAAGTGATCCACTTATAACCCCTGTCATTTCTTTACTTTAAAACAAAGAATATAATATTAACGCAACCTTTTTTCAATAATTACCATCAATCTTTTAAGAAATACTGGCTTTTGAGATAATTATTTTATATTTTTATGTTCTCATTCAGGTAATAAACCTTGTCGGATACAAAAAAAATAATAAAAGGTTGTCTCGCCGGTAACAGAAGGGATCAGGAGCTTCTATACAGGAGACATGCTGCTAAGCTATATGCAGTGTGCCTTCAGTATTCAGGTAATGATGAAGAAGCAAGAGATATTTTGCAGGAAGGGTTTATAAAGATTTTTGAAAACCTTGGTCATTATAAACATGAAGGCTCTTTCGAAGGTTGGATGAGACGGATAACTGTAAATACTGCTCTGGAAAAATTCCGAAGCCGGCATAACCTTTATAGAGTCGATGACATAGATACGATAAAAGAACCGGATGCGGAACCTGATAATCATGACTACGCGGGTCTTGAGGCAAATGATCTGCTTACGATTATCAGAGAATTGCCTTCAAAGTACAGGATGGTATTTAACTTGTATGCACTTGAAGGATATTCACATAAAGAAATTAGTAAAATGGTGAATATTTCAGAAGGTACTTCAAAATCAAATCTTTCCCGTGCAAGGGTCATTCTTCAGAGAAGAGTCGGATCTTACACAGGAATTAAGAAAAAGGTAGTAAATGAATGAGAAAGAGGCAAATATTGACCTGCTCTTCAGAAATGGGCTTAAAGACTTCGAGGTAATTCCACCGCCGGGTGTATGGGATGGTATTCATTCTGCCATTAAAATCAAATCGCGGCAGTTTATTTATCTCAGAACTGCTGCTGTTATTACTGTTCTTCTTGCTTTAAGTTTTTTAACATACCGTTGGAGCCGTCAGATATCAGTTGTACAACCAGCCTCCGAAATTTCTCTTAATGTTCCGGATTATTCACCTGTTTTCTCTAAACAGGGTAACAGACAACAAATCACAGCGGAGAAAAAATCTGCTCCAGTTAAAAACAATCCCGGAATCCTTGCCGAAACGTTTCCGACAACAGATAATGCAATGGAAGGTGAAGTATCAGCTTCTACTGATCAGATTTTAAAAATACAGGAGACAAAAGACCTTAATTTAACAAAAAATGATTTCATCAGGCGTCCTAAACCTTTTCCTGTAATTACACCTGAAAGGAATTCTTATAATTCAAAATATTCTGAATTACAATATCTTCCTGAGAATATTGCGGTAAAACCACAAAAGAGGTGGTCAATTGCAGCTATGGCTTCCCCAACTTATTACTCAAATTTTAATACAGGAAATGATGCATTTTCAAAACAGCTAAGCTCAGCAGAACAACCACTTATGTCATATTCCGGAGGGCTTGCATTTTCTTATAAGATAAGTAAACGATTCAGCATTCAGTCGGGTCTTTATTACTCCTCTCTCGGCCAGAAAGTAGATGGTATTACTTCTTTCGATGGATTTCAGAAATATGAGACTTCCAAAGGAGGTCCTAACTTTGAAGTACTTACCACTAACGGGACTATCTATACAAGTAATCCCAACGTATTCCTTGCATCAGTGGGTTCCGACAGGGTTGTTACAACTTATACGAAAGATGTTTTTGACCCTAAAAAGGCAAGCCTTCAGCCTATCAGTAATTCACTTGACCAGAATTTCAGTTACCTGGAATTACCACTCATAGTAAGATATAAAATTGTGGATAAGGCGATTGGTATTAATCTTATAGGCGGTGTATCGTATAATTTTTTAGTAAATAATTCCGTATATACAACCTCAGAGGATGGCACAAGGTATTCTATAGGGAAGACTGACGGTCTGAATCCGCTTACTTTAAGCAGTTCACTTGGTATGGGAATGGAATACAATTTCACAGGTAAACTATCACTTAATCTCGAACCCACTTTCAGGTATTACCTGAATCCTTTCAGTTCTACTTCAGGTTCATACATCCATCCATACTCTTTTGGAATATTCTCGGGAATCTCGTATAAATTTTAGGACCTGATATCCTTTCTATCCTCCTGAATTTTCCCTTGGAGAATCTTTTTTAATTTCAGTCTCCTTCATCAAATTATTTTACTTTAACCTGAATTATTTTTCAGAGGCAAAAATGTTACCTTTGCACTTTATTTCTAACGGCTTTGTTTATTATGCTAAATAAAAATAAGAAAACAATACTGACAGCTTTTGTCCTTACCGGATCAGTTATAATAATTCTTTCAATTGCGCAGAGTTTTAAGGGATTTGGCAGTGGTCCTTCAGGAATCAGACAGGTAGTAGATACACTGTATAATATCAAAGCATTCAAGTTGCCGGACGAGGTTACTTTTGCGGGTGAAAACATGCCTCTCAATAACTTTGATACACGTGAGAGTCTTGAACGTGAAATTCTCATAAGTGCCTACAGACACTCCTCTACAATACTAATAATTAAGAGGGCTAACAGGTATCTTCCGATGATAGAAAAGATACTGAAAAAGAATAATATCCCTGATGATTTCAAATATCTGGTAGCTGCTGAAAGTGAGTACAGTAACATGGTCTCTCCTGCCGGAGCTACAGGTTTCTGGCAGATAATGCCTGAAACGGGAAGGGAAGACGGCATGGAGATAAACACTGTTGTAGATGAAAGATATAGTATTGAAAAGGCTACTCAGTTCGCTTGCGACTATTTTTTGAAATCATATGAGAAATTTAATAGCTGGACGCTTGCAGCAGCTTCATATGATGGGGGCAGGGCTGCAATAGCCGAGCAGATTGAAATCCAGCACCAGCATAATTATTATGATCTGCTGTTAAGTGAAGAAACGGCAAGATATATATTCAGGGTTGTGGCATATAAGCTGATTATTACTGATCCTGAAAATTATGGTTTCAGGATCGGGCAAAGTGATTTATATCCTGAATTGAAATACTCTGAAGTAAAAGTTGATAGTACTGTAACCGACTTTTCAGCTTTTGCTGAGAAGTTCGGGACTAATTATAAAATGTTAAAGTTCCTGAATCCATGGTTAAGGAAACCATATCTTACTCCAAAACCAAATAAGGAATACCTGATAAAGATTCCTTCAGAAGGGATGAGGACTATCGAAACTACAGAAACTGAGAACGGATCTTTTGAAAAGGAGAAGTGACGATGAATGAGGAGATTAAGGTCCTTGGTGCAAGAGTCCACAACTTACAAAATATAGATGTTACTATTCCACGTAACCAGCTGGTTGTCATAACCGGCTTGAGTGGAAGCGGGAAATCATCTCTGGCCTTTGATACAATTTATGCTGAGGGTCAACGGCGCTATATGGAAACGCTCTCAGCTTATGCGAGGCAGTTCCTGGGAGGAATGGAACGACCTGATGTTGACAAAATTACCGGCTTGAGCCCGGTAATATCCATCGAACAAAAGACAACAAATAAGAACCCCCGCTCAACCGTAGGAACCATC
>WSSedB1CaDRAFT_10000616_pt1 | contig 14930 bp, 11 predicted proteins | sample WetSurSB1Cattail_FD_9460 | JGI IMG/M metagenome (IMG submission 9460)
GGCTCCTTTTTAAGCAGAGCCTGCATTCCACCGAAAAAGTACGATGAAAAACCCTCCCGCTTCTTTTCATCTTCAACGCAAACCCGCTCAATATCCGCCCCCAGTTCCTCACTGATAACTTTTGCGATCTTTTCTGTCGTTCCAGTATACGAATAATATAAAACCAGACTTTTCATACTATAAGTATAATGCTGCTTAAGACCACTGGCAAGGATAACAGGACAGAATCAGCCTTCATCCGCATGACCGTTAAAGGGTACCGTTAAAAACCAAAGTTTTTAACGGTGTCCTAAAGGGAAAATTTTTTTTCAGGTTTTATTGCTTTCGACAGAATCAGGGCAGATTTTGCAGCAGCAGGTCCGATCATCTCATACAAAACCGCAGAAGAAAGAATAATTACTGAAAGCAGCGATCCCATAGCGGCAGGCAGTATCCGCTGCCCCAGAACGGCAAGGCCGATGGAAACACCAGCCTGTGGGAACAGTGCAAGTCCCAGATACTTACGGACTTCCGGCGGGGCTTTTATTACAAGAGACCCTGCAAAAGCCCCGATATATTTACCGATTATACGGACAAAAAAGTATGCAACACCTATTATACCGGCCGTCCGGAGTGCAGTTATGTCAAGACTCATTCCTGAGCGGACAAAAAAGAGCAGGAAAACAGGCTGTGCAAAACCGTTTACCTGCCTGAACATTTTTTTATCGTGACTTTTATTTGCATAAGCCGTTCCGAAAGCCATACAGGAAAGCAGCGGAGAAACATTCAGAGAATTGCAAAAACCTGTTACCATAAGGATGCACAGAATCGCAAGAATTATCCGGTCTACATTAGAACTTTTTTCCGTAATAATTTTATCGAATATAAATCCGAAAACAGCACCGGCAATAATCATCAGCAGGTTCAAAGCAACCGGGTACAAAAATACGTTAAGATCAAGACGGGTACCGGAATCAAGCGCCTGTGCAACAGCTGCGCTCAGACTGAAAGCGATCAGCGCAACGGCATCATCCAGCGCAACAACCTGCAGTAATGTAGTAACAAATGTTCCCTTCGCTTTATATTGCCGTATTGTCATAATAGTGGAAGCGGGAGCTGTTGCACTTCCGGTTGCGCCAAGAATAAGCGCAAATGAAACCGGCAGATGAAAAACAAAGATCATCAGAGTAGTGACTGCTGCAGCGGCGGCGAGTGCTTCACAGAATGTCAGAAAAATAATACGTGATCCGCTTTCCCTTAAAACGGAAAGCTTTAAATATTTTCCGACACTGAATGCAATAAACGCAAGAGCTATATCTGAAACAAAATCCATTCCGTCTATAATTGCCGGTGAAATAAGATTGAAACAGAAGGGGCCTATAAGAATCCCGGAAAGTATATACCCGGTAACATTCGGCAGACGGAGCAGATGTACTATTTTTGCCATGGAAAATCCTGCGAGCAGTATTACGGCAAGACTGGTAATAACGTTCATGATAGCCTCCCATACTTATGCCTGATGATATGCCTTATAGACTATAAAGTCTAATTATATTATTTTTTATAAGTATAAATTTTTTTTATAGTAACTGAACTATGCAGGAGCTTGACTATGATTGATCAGAAAATCATAACGTTACTGACACTGGCGAAAACAGGAAACTACACAAAGGCAGCTGATATTCTCTGTATTACACAGCCGGCAGTGAGCCATCAGATCAGACTCCTTGAAGAGCAGTATGGTATCAAAATCTTTACGAAGGGAAGAAAAGGGCTCAAAAGCACAGCGGAAGGAGAGATCCTGCTGGAATACGCCCGGAAAGCACTGTCTCTCTCCGAACGCGTAAAACAGGCAATCGAAGACAGCCGGAATAGCATACAACGTTTTACCGTTGGAGTAACGCCGACTCTGGGCGAAACTATCGTATCGCAAATATTCGCGCCCTACTGCAGAGAACATCCGGAAGCTCATATTGCTATCGTTACGCACAGTCTGAAAAAAATCAGTAACATGCTGAAATCAGACGAAATCGACTGGGCCATCATCGACGGTAATATTCCCGGTGACGATTATACATCCGTACTTCTTGATACGGACTATCTGTGTCTGGTAGTTTCACCCCGGCACAGATTTGCCGGAATGAAAACAGTGTCTTTATCCGAACTGAAAAAAGAAAAACTTATAATGCGTTCACCCAATACAGGAACCAGAACGTTATTTGAAAATCACCTGTCCAGCCATTCTGAAAGCATCAGAAATTTCAATATAATCATAGAAATTGACAATATTACAACAATAAAAGAGCTTGTCTCTTCAAATCTCGGTGTATCGATTATTGCACACAGTGCCTGTAAAACAGAAGAGGCCTCAGGAACGCTGGTTGTAGTACCGATACGGAATCTTACTATGCTCAGAGAAATCAACTGTATTTTCAAAAAAGACTCCGGCCATACAGAAATACTGGAAGAAATCGGCAGAATCTATACCAATCCCGAGAGTTTATAGGAACTCAAGATCCTGCATATATTCCTTTCAGCAGGCTGATTCCGGCAGTTTACCCCGGCGTCTTTAATCCTGACGCTGATAACGGGCTCTTTCACCACCTATCAATCTTCCGCGCGTTCTGGCACAGACAACGTGTGCACCACCTATATTTTTCTGTTCAATACGGACAGGAACCGCAACGTCGCGCAAGTGCATGCCGATCAGCGTATCACCGATATCAATTCCGGCATGCGCCCTTATGTGTTCTACGACTACGGGATTGTTAAACCCATAATATGCAGCAGTCGCAAATGATCCGCCACCTTTGAGCCAGGGAACAACGCATACAGGTTCCAGAGCATACTTTTCTGCAGCTGCCGCTTCAATAACAAGCGCACGATTTAAGTGTTCACAGCACTGAGCAGCAAGAAAAATACCTTCTTTTTCCGTTATATCATGGATCGCGTTGAAAACGAGCTTACCGGTTTCTTCACTTGAGTGGGATCCGATCCGATAGTTGTTTATTTCACTCGATGAACAGCCAACAACCAGGATATCACCTTTTCTCAGATCAGCTGCAGCAAGAAGTTGCTGTACCACGTTTTTTGTCTGTAAAACAATATCATCTGCCATATCATTATCCCTCTGATAAAATATACCTGTGTTGTAACAGAAAATCCAGATCTGCAACCGGACATGTAGTACTTGTTTATGGCTTCGCTATCGATCCGCTCTGCAGCATGATTTCGCAAAGAGATGCATCCATCGGACGGGAATACAAAAATCCCTGGACAATTTTACACTTCATTTTTTTCAGAATATCAAGCTGGGCAGGATATTCCACACCTTCTGCAATAGTATCAAACCCACATCTGTTTCCAAGCGAAATAATAGATCCGGCAATTCGTGCATCAATACTGTTTTCAGAAATAAGACAGGAAATAAAAGAACGGTCTATCTTGACTGTTGTAAGTGGAATCTTCTGAAAATACCTGAAAGAAGAATAACCTGTTCCAAAATCATCAAGAGATATCAGAACGCCAAGTTTTCTGACATCATTGAGTACCTGTACCGCCTGGTCTATATCATCAATAAATATACCTTCAGTAATTTCAATTTCAAAAGAACCTGGTGGTATATTGTAACGGTGCAGTATTTCTGTCAGTCCGGATAAGAATCCTTTTTTCATTAGCTGAATGGGAGAAACATTGACAGACATAATGCCATCAAATCCCCAAATTTTTTGCCAACGAAAAAGAGTTTTTGCTGCCGTTTCAAGAACCCATTGCCCCAATCGGAGAATAGCACGGGATTCTTCAGCTATAGGAATAAAATCATCAGGACTGATCCAACCAAGTATATCGTCATACCAACGGAGCAGTGCTTCAAATCCGCGTAACCGGTCTGTTTCTATATCAAACTGTGGCTGAAAAAACAATTCAAACTTATTATGTTCCATTGCAGGTAAAAGCTTTTGTTTCAGTATCGACCTGGCAGAAAAGCGTTCCTGCATCTGAGGCCGAAAAAAAAACATTGAATTCTTTCCATTTTTTCCCGCAATATTTCGGGCAAGTTCTGCATACTTAAACAGATTTTCCGGATCTGATGCATCATCAGGGTAAAGTGAAATACCTGCGGTGATACTGAGTCCTGCATTGATAAAAGATTCAGAAACAGCATCGCAGACAGTAACCATAGAATCCCTTGACTCAAGCCCGGTTACAGCAATAAAAAATTCATCGTTGCCGATACGGTATGGAACTATTACACGGCTCTCAAATTTGCATAAGATATCCGATGCAGCAGCAAGGATTTTCTTCACCGTAGCTCTCCCCAACAGCCGGCTTGCAGTACCCAAATCATCAATGCTGATAACCATAAATCCGGTTATGATTTCTTTTTTTAGAAATTCTTTGGCAATATCAGAAAGAAATTTATCTAAGGAAAAAAACTGACAAGCCTGCCCTTTCAAAGGATACACAGCTTTATGATCTTCCTGCCTGTCAGCAGTTACATCTTTCAGTGTAAGTACACAAAGACTGCCATTCACCCAGTCCGCAGTCAGAAAGTAACGGATTTCGTCCTCTGGTAGACAACATGATACAGTAACCGACCGTTTTTCTTTCATACACCTGATACCAAGAGCAAGGCAATCTATCTCCAGTGGCAGATGGATTGAAGTCAGCCTTTCACCAGCATAAATCCGGCTACATATAACTTCTGTGCACCGTTGATTTAAATATTCAACAAAAAAATCATCAATAACGCCGCTTCCATCAAAAACAGGTGATATGGCCATAACCGGAAAGGAAACCGCATCAAGAATTATACGGTAGTCATCAAAAACGAACATGATTTCTGTTATACTCAGTTTAAATATCTATTGCTCAGACTTTGAACAGATCAACCTGTCTGCCTATATTCCCTATCGATTCGTTCACTTTAGACGAAATATCGGTAAGAACTGTACTGGTATCACTGATTTTATGAGCTCCGGTAAGAACTTCCGTCATACTGTCTTTCATGCTTAAAGTCGCCTCCTGCAGATTTTTAACTTCCTCAAGTATCGCTTTATTTCCTGCCGACATTTCCGATGAAGCAGTTTTTACCTGTGAAGTACTGTCATTCATTGCTTGAAGCGCAGCAGTGATCTGTCTGGATCCCTCTTTTTGTTCTTCCATGGCATTCTTTATCTGTCTAACCAGTTCATCAATACTATGGATTTCTTCTGTAACGGAACTGAATGCTACATTTGACGCCGCCGAGGCGGAAACAACACCATTAATTGATTCCTTTATCTTCTTGAGCTGTTCTCCGATTGTTTTGGACTGAGTCGTCGATGTTTCCGATAATTTTCTGATTTCATCAGCAACAACACTGAAACCTTTTCCTGCTTCACCTGCATGGGCTGCTTCTATGGCAGCATTCATCGCAAGAAGATTCGTCTGACTTGCAATGCTGGCGATTACAGTATTAGCTTCCTGAAGCATTTCTGATTCGCTTTCGATCTGTTCAATGCGTCCATTCACATCCTGCTGTTTGGAACTTCCATCAGCAGCGTTTTTTTCAAGAACGCTAAACGATTCAGCCATTTTTTCAACCGAAGCATTAACTGAATTGATATTGCCGATCATTTCCTCCACAGCAGAAGAAGCCTGGGTCACTCCGGCTGCCTGTGTTTCTATCATCCGTTCAAGAGATGCAATATTCGAAGCAATTTCATGGACGGCACCAGCGGTTTCTTCCACACCGGCAGCCTGATCCGTAATATGTCCTTTCACATTTTCTATATTCGACAGGATCTGTGTAATCGCAGCGGAAGTATCATGTATACCGCTATTCAGATTATCTCCAATCTCGGCCAGAACATTCTTCGATCCTTTTAGTTCTGCAATAATCGACTGAAGTTTTCCGGCAAAAAGATTAAAACCTTTTACCACAGAACCAATTTCATTATCTGATTTTACATCAATCCGTTTGGTAAGATCGGCATTCCCTGATGCGATACCGGAAATAGTATTTTCAACAATACGCAGCGGTTTTAGTGCAAAAAATATGATTTCTCCGCTCACAACAAGCAGTACTGCAAGAATAACCAGTGCTGTGTATATCATATTCCCTACAAGTTTTGCTGCAGTTTTATACACTTGGGATTCTGACACGGCAAAAGCAAAGCTCCAGGAGGTTCCCTGAACCGGAGCATATACAATGCATTCCCTGCTGCCATGAAAACCATTTATCCAGACAGTACCTGTGCCCCCGGCCGTCATTTTTTTTGCCAGATCCGTAATATCGGCATGATCCTTTTCCAGTCCGGTAAGAAAGTTTTTATTCATAACAAGACTGGTATCCTGATGTGCAATAACAGTACCGTCTCCGGCAAGCAGCCATGCATAACCACTATCCCCGAGTTTTATATCGTTTATCAGTTTTTGAATCGTATCAAGACTCACAACTCCGGCGAAAAACCCGATTACCCGGCTACCAGCTTTTGCAACGCGGGCAATATGAATTATCGGTTTCCCCGTCGTTTTTGAAATAACAGGATCATCTACAAAAGTTTCTTTCCCATCCTGCATAATAGCCTTAAAATATGAGCGGTCAAGGATTTGTACCTGCGACCCTGTATCAGTATATGCCGTTCCATCCTGACCACAGAAAAGGACATAATCGAAATCATGACTATGGGAAGCAGAATTCAGTCTAAGCCAGTCTACGATTTGCATTTCATTCCCTGTCTTCACGATATCCGATTCCGTATACTCACACATTCTGTTTACATAGGAACTTATTTTACCGGCCAGCGCGAGAGAATAAGCAACGGCTATCTGATTACAGTCATCAGTATAACTTTGTTCAACAGATTTCCTTGTAACATGAGAAATGAACAATGTCTGTACAGCACTGAGCACGCATATGGTTGTACCTATCGTTAGTAAAAAGAACAGGACCAGTTTCTTTTCTTTCTTTCTCCCGAAACGAGAATCTTTTTCGGATGATGCAGACTGATAGTTCCCTATCGCTCTTTCCATAATAGAAATCCGTTTTTCCGACATAATCACTGCCCCTGATTTGTTATTAATATATTTTCAATTATTACGGAAATTTAATTTTATATAATTATTATTGTGGTATATGAAAACGTTACCACACTATCAGTCAATAGTCAATCACTATTATTTATATGAAAATATAAATACCACTATATTAGTTATAGTTAAGAGGAAAAATGAACCGCCTTCAATTATGCCTTTCAAATAACATGAAACGTTATCGAAAAATAAAAGGCCTGTCGCAGGAAAAACTGGCAGAAATCTGCGGAGCTTCAGCCAATTACATCGCGTTAATCGAAAGTGGTAAGAATTTTCCTTCCATTAAAATGCTTAGCCGGATATCTGGTGCGCTGGAAATAGATGAACTTGACCTGTTCGATAAAAATTCTCTCGACTTTTATTCAAAAGAAAAGCTGCGTACCGACCTGCTATACAGCATACAACATGCAATCAATGAAGTATTTAACGGTATTCAGTAAGAAAATGGGAAAGAACAAATTTTCTTATTATTGACACTATACAATGTCAATATATATCATTTAAATTATAAACAAACTTTTTTCTACTTTTTATTATATTAAAACAATAAAATATTTTAATTTTTACCTTTACAAACTCAAATTATGGTAGTAAAGTATTAATTGACACAAAATACATCTCAGTAAAATATCAAATTGTATCAATATAGGAGGAAATTTATGAAAAAAACATTGCTTTTATATTTTATGTTACTATCCGGTACGGTATTATTCGCCAACGGCGTATCGGAAACATCTTCAAACTTAAAAAAACCGGTATCCGTTTCCATAACATTTGCAACTGGAGATGTTACAACAAAAGAAGCAATTCATACCATTGTACAAAATTTCAATAAATCTCAGAATCTGTACCGGCTGCAGGAAAATCTTTCCATCAGTACAGGTGCCTATCTCGACAGTTTGAAAACACTGAATGCATCCGGACAGATGCCTGATATTTTCGAATGCCGGGACGTTCCAGTTTTTGTACGTGCCGGTATGCTTGAACCGATCCCGCAGGATTTACAGACACTATTTGAAACGACAATTCCTGTTTATGGCACAGTTTATACAGCTCCTTTCGTCGCACAGTATCCACATATTATACTTTATAATAAAACCTTGTTCGATAAATGGGGTATTAACGAAAATCCGAAAAACTATGCGGATTTTCTAAAAATCTGCGATGCCCTCAAGTCACATGACATTGCACCTATGGCCGCAGGCGTAGCAGACATCTGGCATATCGGATTTCTGTTCAACTATTATCTGACGCAGTATGTCACTCATGGTGATCCTGATTTTATCTCAAAAATATATAAGAAAGAAGTAAAATTCAATACCCCGGAAATGATCGATGCAATGTCAAAACTCGCATATCTGTTTCAGAGCGGAGATATGGAAAAAGGGTTTATGAGTACAAAGGAAAATGAACTCGTAGGGCTGCTTGCAGGAGAAAAAACAGCCATGATATTTACCGGTTCGTGGACAATTACCCAGATTATGGAAGCCGATCCAGATTTTAAGATCGGCTGCTTTCCTGTTCCAGATGAAAAAGGACATGTAATTCTGAATGGCGGAGCGACAAGCCAGGGGTGGGCTCTGACGAAGGCTGCTGCACAGAATCCGGATAAAAAAGCAGCCTTCAACGCATTCATCAAATATTTTTTCAGCAAAGCTCAGTATACAACGTTTCTAAAAACGACAAATTCTCTTCCGACTACAAAAGAGAAGATGGTATACGATACAACTCCGCTTATGGGAACAATACTGAAACTGAACAATACGCTGCCCAAAACACTTATGTGGAACATGGGAGTCGGCGAAAACGAGCTTCCACCTTCCTACCGCAACTGGACGTACAAGAAGGTTCAGGAATTACTGATGGGACAGATTACCCCGCAACAGCTGGTGCAGGCGATGGATGACCAATGGGTTATAAGCATCCGTGATTTCAATCCGACACAACTTGTAAAATCTTCGCTATAAAGGTCTGTTAACTTTCCGGTATTCCGGTCACAACGGAAAACCGGATTTTGTTTATTTCAATTTTCCAGGAAGTTTTATATGACACTCAAGAAAACAGGACTGATAAAACGGATTCCTGTCTGGATGGCTTTCCCTTCAATTTTGATGTTCTCACTTTTTGTTATTATGCCTGCAGTTATGAGTATCTATTTCAGTCTTACCAGCTGGGATGGGCTTTCACCTCATATGCAGTTCATCGGATTACGAAATTATATGGATCTCATTCACGACGAGCGTTTCTGGAACGCCTTCAGAAATACGATTTTTCTGGCCGTTGCACTGGCCATTCTTGAAAACATCGTCGCACTTACACTTGCTCTCATTCTCGACAAAGTTCTGAAAGCAAGAACTCTGTTCCGCAGTATTTTCTATCTGCCGAATCTTCTGAGCGGAATCGTTACCGGCTACATCTGGGTAGCACTGATGAATTACAGTTTCGGTATATTCAACGTTGTTCTGAACCATCTGAAAATTGCCTCTATAAATTGGCTTGGCAATCCCGGAATAGCACTCTGGAGTATCATATTCGTCATGGTATGGAAAGGAGCCGGCTACTATATGATCATCTATATCGCAGGACTTAACAGCATTCCATCAGACATTCTTGAAGCTGCAGATATAGACGGTGTATCTCCGATCCGCAAGTTTTTTTCAATTACCGTTCCCATGCTTGCGGGTTCTTTTACAATCAACCTTACACTATCGCTGATCAACGGTCTCAAGGTCTTCGATCAGATTGTCGCAATGACAAGTGGAGGGCCTGGCTTTGCAACTGAAACTCTGACATATCAAATCTATACCGTAGCATTCAGCGAAGGAAAACAGGGATACGGCACTGCTATCGCACTGATACTGTTCCTGTTGACAATGGTATTCAGCCTTGTAGAAACAAAACTGATCAGAAGATTCGAAGTGGAGGTATGACATGCATAACAGTAAAAAATGGAAAACAGGCGATTATATTCTTTTCTTTATTGTCGCAATTCTTGCTCTCGCCTTTTTCTTTCCTATGCTTTTTTCAATACTATCGGCATTTAAAACAAACGGAGAAATTCTGAAAAATCCTATAGGTCTGCCCAAAAGGATCAACTTCAGTAATTTTTTTTACCTGTGGAATAAAACAAGTATTCCGAGAGCCACAGTTAACAGTTTTATACTGACAACAGTTTCCTGTTTTTTTATAATTCTGGTTGTTCCTATGAGCTCTTATGTAATAGAGCGACGTAGCGGAAAGTTCAGTTCGTTTTTCTACCCGCTTTTTCTTGCCGGCATGATGATTCCTTTTCAGGCATATATGATTCCTCTGTTCAGGGAACTGCGAGTCATCGGACTCTTCGGAACGATGCTTGCACCTGTTATAATTTATATCAGCGGAGCCTCAAGTTTCGGAACCCTGTTGTACTGCTCGTTCATCCGGAGTGTTCCAAAAGAGATAGAAGAAAGTGCAGCCATCGATGGTTCATCTCCATTCAAAACATTCTGGAAAATCGTCTTCCCGCTTCTCAAGCCTTGTACTGCAAGCATGCTGATACTTCAAGGCGTAGGAATCTGGAATGATTTCCTCATGCCGATGATGGTTATGCCGGCTAATCAACCAAAAACTATTAATGTTGAAATATTCTCATTTATCGGGGAATTCCAGGTACGATATGATGTATTGTTCTGCGGAACACTAGTAGCAATCGTACCTGTTATCATCATATTTATATTTCTCCAGAAATATTTCATCAATGGTATTATGGCCGGTGCAGTAAAAAGCTAACAACACACGGATCAGACTGGATACGTTAAACACAAAAACAAAAGAGAAAAACGGAAATACCCATATTATGAGAACTATCGAAACGATATACCAGTCAATACTGGAAAAAATGGAGAGTGAAGTAAAGCGAACCGGTTCAAAAATTCCCTATATTGCTGATAAAAAAACAGGCAGCTACGACGATATGACGGAAACGGATATATGCTGGTGGACAAATGGTTTCTGGCCGGGAATTCTCTGGCAGTTGTATAACGCTACAGGAAGCGACATATACAGAACCTGTGCTGTACAGGTAGAAAACAGGCTTGATGCTGCATTCAATGATTTTCTCGGACTGCATCACGACGTAGGCTTTATGTGGCTGCCTTCCGCAGTTGCCGATTACCGGCTTACCGGGAATAAAGCATCTCTAAAACGGGGTCTGCACGCGGCAACACTTCTTGCCGGTCGTTATAATCCGCGCGGTAAATTTATCCGCTGCTGGAATGATGAAAAAATCGGATGGATCATTGTAGATTCAATGCTGAACATCAATATTCTGTACTGGGCAAGCGACCAGACAGGTGATCCCAGGTTCCGTTTTATTGCAGAAGATCATGCCGATACTGTTATAAAAAAAATCATACGTCCAGACGGTTCTTGTAGCCATATTGCAATCCTGAATCCGGAAAACGGTGATGTCCTTGACACCCCTGCCGGTCAGGGATATGCATCTGGATCGTTATGGACCCGTGGTCAAAGCTGGGCTATTTACGGATTTGCACTGAGCTATACACATACCCGTAAAGAGGAATATCTTTATACAGCACGCAAGGCAGCTGACACATTTATAAAGGAAGAAGAAAAATATGATTATAAAACACCGGTAGACTTCAGACAGCCTGCTATCCCGGTACGTTATGACAGTACTGCAGGATGCTGCGCCGCATGCGGATTGCTCGAAATCGCAGATATACTCGGAGATATTGAAGGTAAGACATATCGAAATGCAGCGGAAAGACTCATACATGTAACCGATGAGCTGTTCTGTAACTGGAACAGAGAGCGAGACGGCATTGTAGACTACGGTACTGCAGCCTACCACTCAAAAACAGCAAATCACGTACCGATTATCTACGGTGATTATTATTTTATCGAAGCGGTATTCCGGTTAGCAGGGAAAAATCTCAGAATCTGGTAAATATATGCATCATCAAGGAATGTATTAAAGTCTGATCTTTTTATTGGATGCCCGCCTTTTGCATTGATACGGTCGTCGTTAAAATCTTCCGGGAATACGCCGGGTACTATCCCGGATTATCAGCTCATGCCGGACAGTGATTTTTACTGCAAGCAGATCAGGATCAGATATCTTCCGTAAAAGCATATCAAGCGCAAGCATCCCCAGTTTTCGGAACGGTATTCTGACACTTGTAAGAGACGGGATTATACTTTTTGATGATCCGAGATCATTCATTCCGCTGATTGCAAGATCCTGTGGAACCCGCAGACCGTTTTCAACAGCAAGACGCAGTGCGACAGTTGCAGTTTCATCATCCATGAACAAAAAAGCATCAGGACTCGGCTCCATTGTAGATATCTGGCTGAATACATCAGGAAGTGGTATCTCATCAGAAAAAACAAGCTGCCTGTCGAATGGAATACCGGCTCCTTCAAGGGCACTACAATAGCCTTTGAATTTGTCACGCGAGACTCTTGTATTCTGTTCACCCCAGAACATAATTCTGTGGCATCCTTCATCAATAAGATGCCGGCAAACATCCCGGGCACAGGCATAAACATTAGAAGCAACATAACTGGTATGTTCCTCTTCAAGCATACGGTTTACAACAATAAAAGGAATATGCTCTGTACTTAAAAAAGAACATTCTTCGCTTTCTTCCGGATCATGTTTCCCAAGGATGATTACCCCAACTCCGAGCCGGTCTGTTTTCATATCACGCTCAAGACGGACACGAACATTCTGCCTTCCCGCTTCATCAATAATGCCGGATAAAGCTTCGCTGTTCCCCTGAAACTGGTCAAACGTGGAAGAATTTATGCTTACAACGACTTCTTTTGTATTTTCCGTTTCAGATAAATCCGCTCTGCCTGTAGAAATACTGTTTTCCTTTTTTATTTCAAGAAGTGCTTCCTCAATGCTTTGCTGCGAAGAAAAACGTATCCGCTTACCTGCAAAATAACGGAAAATTGTAGAACGCGAAATTCCGCTCAGTTGTACAATTCTTTGTATCTCGTCTTCTTTTGTCTGTCTCTGATCCATACTATCATCCCACATAATTTGTGAACAATGAGAACTTCTGATTAACCTATGAAGCATTTATCAAAAGTCACTCATGTCATTTAATGTCAAAAAATACAATAAAACAGAAATAATTATACCCGTTATTCTCTGATTTACAAAGATTTTTCACTATTATATACTAAAATTGATCTTTCTGATACTTTTTGTGTCAAAAAAAGGAGATTTTCATGCTGAAGTTTACAGAATTTCTGCCCGGTATTTATAAAACCGTGGCAGGTAGAGGAGATCCGTTTTCACCGCTGACACTGCTCCAGTGCACTCCCCGGACAGACGGTCTGAAAGAATTACAGAATGCACCGTTCCCCTTCAGCCAGGAAGAATCATACACCGAATATATACATGACAGAACGGTTATTCATCTGCCACTCGGAAAAACCGAAAAACTGTACGGATGCGGACTACAGTTTCATAGTGTTGAACAACGCGGAAAAACGAAGTACCTGCGTGTAAACAGTGATCCTAAACAGGATACAGGAGAAACACATGCGCCGGTACCATTATATATATCATCTGCAGGTTACGGAGTCTTATTCGATACATCTCATATAGTCACGCTGTATCTCGGTTCTACAGTCAGAGCAGACAGCACAAATCCGCCTGTATGCAGAAATTCTACAGATGATCCTGAATGGAAAGCAACTGTTCTGTCCGACTGCGTCGAAGCAGCCATAACAGGTAATGGAATGCAGATCTACATATTCTGCGGCCAGTCTATGATGGATGCTGTCCGGCGGTATAATCTGCTCTGCGGCGGAGGAAAGATTCCCCCTGTATGGGCGCTCGGATTCTGGTATCGTGCTCCAAGTACGTCCAGCCAGGATGATATCATAAAGACAGTACAGGAATTCAGAAGCAGACACTATCCCGTAGACGTCATAGGACTGGAACCTGGTTGGCAGAGCACGAATTACCCTGACAGCTTTGTCTGGCATCACAAACGCTTTCCTGATCCCGAAACTTTCGGTACACAGATGCATTCTCTCGGCGTACATCTCAATAACTGGGAACATGCATGGGTTGCACCAGAAGCGCCTTTTTACCGTGAAATACGTCCGTATTGTGGGTCTCATACCGTATGGGGCGGTCTTGCACCGGACTATTCATTGGAAAAAGTCAGATCTATTATCAGGAAACAGCATTTGAAAGATCATATCCCGTACGGAGTCAGCGGTTACAAACTGGACGAATGTGACGGAAGTGAGCTTACCGACTGTTCCTGGATATTCCCGGCTCACGCCTCATTTCCCGGCGGACAGGACGGAGAACAGATGCGGCAGAACTATGGTCTGCTGATGCAGAAAACCATAGACAGTATATTCCGTACTCTCGGGAAAAGAACATTCGGTCTCGTACGGGCAAGCGGAACAGGAGCTCCTGCACTGCCATTCGTGCTGTATTCAGACTTATACGATCACCGGCAGTATATCCGTGCTTTGTACAATAGTTCTTTTACAGGACTCCTGTGGACTCCGGAAGTACGTCGGGCAGCATCAGGTGAAGAATGGATCCGCAGAATACAGACTGCTGTATTCAGTCCGCTCACAATGCTGAATGCATGGGGAGACGGTACAAAGCCATGGACATTTCCAGAGACTGCAGAAATAATACAAAAATTTCTAAGACTCAGAATGCGGCTTATCCCCTATTTATACACAGCATATGCACAATATGCATATCAGGGTAAACCCGTAATACGCTCAATGGAACTGGCCTGCGGCAATATTACTTCGCAGTCTGCTGAAAAAGAATACAAAGAATTCAATACCGTAAACGCACCATATGGAAGAACAAAAACATTCGA
>WSSedB1CaDRAFT_10000617_pt1 | contig 14906 bp, 9 predicted proteins | sample WetSurSB1Cattail_FD_9460 | JGI IMG/M metagenome (IMG submission 9460)
ATACCCCGCCCCTTGGGGCGTATGAAGGGTATTAAATCCCGACTGCGATACCTTTAGAGAACAATATACCCCGCTGCTTGCGGCGGGGTTATTGATTTCGTGCGGAAGGGATGTTTATTTTTCAAGAAGGCAGGAACACCACGATTCGACTGCATCTCCATGCCCTACGTCGCCCATCTTTTCACCTGTTTTTGCTTTTACGAAGACACAGCTGCTGTCAACACCAAGAATACCGGCTATTGAATGACATACGGCCTCGCGGTACGGCAGAAATTTAGGCTGTTCAAGTTTGACTATGCAGTCCATGTTGACAAGGTGCCACCCGGCTGCCGTGATTTTCTGCCACACCGTTTTAAGGAGCTGAGAGGAATCAGCATCTTTCCATGTTTCATCTTCAGGAGGAAAGAAACTTCCTATATCGCCTAACCCTGCTGCTCCCAGCAATGCGTCGGTAACAGCGTGAAGCAGAACGTCTCCGTCGGAGTGGCCGGCTTCGCCTTTGTCAAACGGAATGGAAATTCCGCCCAGCAGCAGTTTTCTTTCCCGTACAAGGGGATGGATGTCGTATCCGAGCCCCGTATGTATTATTCTGTGTCCTGTATCCATTTTTATGTCCATGTCGGAAGGGAATGTAATTTTTTTGTTGCAGGCATCTCCCGGTACGGTGACGACGCGTCCTTCGTACTTGTCCCAGATTTCCGTATCATCTGTATAGGCACAGCCGTCCTGCTGCGCTTTTCTGTGTGCGTCGAGCAGCTTTTCAAAAAAGAATGCCTGAGGGGTCTGTACTGCCGCAAGAAGGCTGCGCTGCAGGTGCCTGATAATGAGTCCGTGGCCGTCGGTTTCCTTCTGTGTGTCAACAGGAGTTACAACCGGCGCTGCCGCACCGTGCTCTGCTGCCGCATATGCTGTATCGCAGATTATTTTTTCAGTTACGAAAGGACGTGCAGCATCGTGAATAAGCACTATATCAGGCTTTGCATCCGACTCCGCGATTGATTCAAGCGCGCATTTGACGGATTCCTGCCTCGTTTTTCCACCGTGTACAAAAAGCAGTTTTGTATGCGCCAAAAGCCCCTCCATGCTGCTGTCGGCATGCAGGGCGGACAATGCTGCCGAGTCGTTTTCATCTGAAGGTATGGTAACTGCAACCGTTTCGCAGTGTAGTGTATTCAGAAAAGGTTTAAGCGCTTCTGAAAGAACAGTACCACTACCGAGCGGCAGGTACTGCTTTCTGACAGAAGTACCCTTGCGGGAAGAAGTACCCATACGGGAAGATGTACCTGCCGCAGCAATAATAACGGCTGTTTTTATGGAAGGGAGTGGACCGTTCATTATCGGAATTATAATCTAAAAGGTATCGTCGAAAGAGTCATCAGTATCTTCTGAATCTTCCCCTTCCTCTGTATTGTCAGTCTCGCTGCTCTCCGGAACATCTTCTTCAGATTCTTCCTCGTCGTTTTCGTCCGATGAGCTGCTGCTTTTTTCGTTGTCGATATCATCCATGAGATTATCATCTTCGTCATCGTCGATATTCACGACATGTTTGACCTTAGGTGTCGATCCCGGCGGTTCCAGTTTTGTGTGTATGAGCGTTTCCACCTCTTTTGCAGTCTTCCCCATCGCAAAAGAAATTTCGTCTTCCAGAAGTTTACGCGCTGAATCATACAGTTTGCGTTCCAGAATCGGCAGTTCCTTTACTTTGCTCCGGTTGTACAGACAGCGGACAATAGTTGCAATATCGAGAATACTGCCCTTTTTAAGAAGGTCAAGATTCATCTGATAGCGCAGTTTCCAGTCTGATGTAATCGGCTCAAAATCGTCGGAAAGAAGATTCAGGGCTTTTTCCGCTTCTTCTGCAGAAACAATTGCACGAATACCGAGTTCATCCGCTCTTTCGACAGGTACCATAACGACCATATCAGAAGCTTCTATGTAGATATTGTAATACCACAGCTTCTGATCTTTGAAAGTCTGTTCAGTTATATCTGTAACTTTACCAACGCCCTGGCTTGGATAGACGACTTTCTGAGTAATTCTGAATTTTGTAGAAGGTATAGATGTTTTCACTTTTGTATTTTCTTTGCTTCCTTTGTTACTTGAAGAAGTTCTCCCCGACGAAGAAATTTTATTTTGCGCAGCTGCTTTTCCTGATGACGGTTTACTTGCGGAACCTGATTTTCCGGCAGCAGCAGTTTTTACCGTTTTGTCCGTCTTTTTTGCGGGCAGCGATTTGGCTGTTTTTGCTGATGAACCGGATTTTGTAGATTTACCCGAATTAGTTGCTTTTGCCATATTAATATAGAATACCATAAATTTGCAAAAAAATCAAACCTTCATTACAAAATGCTTCTAAAAAACAGTAATAGATGCGAAATATATCACTATTTGCTTGCAATTATTACTCGATTATACTATACTCCATTAAACGTGTGTTATGTCTGATGGACGCATACATTATTAGTCGACCTGCCTTTAATTCTTTTCCAATCCCATAAATGTGGTTACGGATTTCTGGTTTATATGCTTTCTGTCACTCTTGTCACACGAAATAACGGACTTTTAAATAAGCCCGCAGGGTACAGGTATACATATGGAATCAGAAGAAATCTCTTTTGAAGACCTTGGTCTTGATGAACAGACCTTGGCCTCGGTAGCTCGTAAGGGCTTTATTACTCCGTCACCGATTCAGGTGCTCGCAATTCCGCGGCTCTTGAACGGCGATGCAAACGTGATTGCACGTGCGCGAACAGGAACCGGTAAAACGGCGGCGTTTGGTCTGCCTCTTGTGCAGAAACTGCGCAGTGGAAGTGATCATGTGCAGGCGCTTATTCTCGAACCGACGAGGGAGCTTGCCGTACAGACATGCACCGAAATGCAGTCGTTTACGGAAAGTAAGGCTCCCCGCACGTGTGTCGTATACGGCGGTGCATCGATGAGTCAGCAGATCCGCGATTTAAGGCGAGGCTCTGAAGTAGTCGTTGGAACGCCGGGACGTATTCAGGATCATATTGAACGCGGCACTCTTGACATCAGCAAAATAGAATATTTTATCCTCGATGAAGGCGACGAAATGCTCGATATGGGCTTCATTGACGACATTGAGGCTATTTTTAAAAAAGCAAATCCTGCCTGCCGCATCCTCCTTTTCAGCGCGACGATGCCAGCTCCTATTCTTAAAATTGCACAGAAGTTTATGGGTGAGTACGAAATTGTCGAAGAGGAAGGCTCTGTAGACGAGGCGCTTCTCATTGAACAGAATTACTGGGTTGTCCGCGAGAGCGAAAAAATAGAGGCGCTCGTACGCCTTATCGATTATTCCGACGATTTTTACGGGCTTGTTTTTACTCAGACGAAAATGGATGCCGACAACGTAAGCAGACAGCTTGATGAACGCGGATACGAAGCCGCAGCCCTTCACGGGGATATTGCCCAGAATCAGCGTGAAAAAATTCTCGCCCGTTTCCGGGGTAAAAAAACGCGTATTCTTGTTGCAACTGATGTTGCAGCCCGCGGTATTGATATTACTGGACTGAGCCACGTAGTTAATTATTCGCTTCCGTTCGATGGCGCAACGTATGTACACCGTATCGGCCGTACGGGCCGTGCCGGAGCCGCTGGAACGGCTATTACTTTTGTACGTCCTGAAGAGCGCCGCAAGCTTGGATATATGCAGAAAGCTGTACAGAAGAGCACGAAAGGCGAGCTTACGGAAGAATCTGTTCCCACAGTTGAGGAAGTTCTCGAAAAGAAACGCGCACGCCTTTTCAGTCAGCTCAAGATTGATCTTGGACTTGCGCCAAAATCTGCTGCTGAGCAGGAAACTGCAAAAAGCGGCGGCGCTCCTTTCAACAGCGATGAAATTGTACCTCTGGAAGAAAATGAAAATACAAACGCCGCAGCTGTCCCTGCGGCACCTGCAGAGCAGACTGCATCTCTTGTAAAACCTCCTGCACAGTTTGCGGAAATGGCCGCAGAACTGTGCGGCGGCAACGAACCGCTGGAGGTGCTTGCGGCAGTAATGTCTGTTATGTACGGACGTTCGCTTGATAAGTCACGGTACGGCGGAATAAACGGTGCAAAGCAGTCCGGTTCAGTCCGCGGTGCGGCACCATCTGAGGATCAGCTTCGCCTGTACGTCCAGATAGGAAGACGCGACGGATACAATCCTCGTGCAATTGCGGATTATTTCAGCGAGCTGCTTCATATTCCGGGACGTCTTGTCGACCGCATCGATATGTCATCAAATTTTACGCTGCTCAATCTGCCTTCTGCATCTGCAAAAAAAGCTCTTGAACTGTCAAAACGGGGCGGCAAAATCCCCCATATGCACATAGATTCAAAAGAGGGCGGCGACCTTGACGAGAGCGATGACGACGGCGGATTCAAAAGAGATCGCGGCGGAAAACGCGGCGGGTTCGGCGGACATGCAAAATTCAGCCGGGAAGGTAAGGGAAGACCTGAAAATCCCGGTGCAAGGCCGTTCAAGTCTCACGGAAGGCCGAATGTTCATACTCCCACTGAACGGAGCGGAAGCGCAGGCTTATACAGAAAGAAGCCTGCTGAGAGAGCCGAGCGGTTCTAACGTTACAACGTTCTAACGTTACAATGACTGGCCTGTCTGGGCTGCATAAGTCCGTAACCAGTGCTTTATCGGTTCCCGCCAGTCGTCACTGTACGCGCCTTCGAGAAGAAGGCGTTCATACATAAAATTGATATGATTTGCAATTTCAGCTCTGTCCTGCAGAGAAATCCTTTTATCATATATGAACAGGTTGTTTATAAAATCGACCGCATCATATGTCGTGAACTGACTGCCGTGCAGGGCTGTCATCATGTACAATGCAGCCGGAATACAGTTTACGCTGTGCTGTTTTACATACAGGACACTTTCACCGATTGCCAGCGCATTTCTGTATAATTCTTTGTTCCAGCGGTCTTTTTCCGTCTGCGTAAAATGTTCCTTTTCAAACATATCCCTGAAATATGTGTAACATCCTGTTATGATGCAGATGTGAAGACTCGGTACGCAGAGATAGTGCGGATCGTTTTTATGTATAAAGCGGAATTCTTTCATTTCGAAATACTCAGGACGATGGGTTGTTGTGAGACAGTATTTATAAATAGAGCCTGCGCTCTTGTAAAGATTTGCAATAAAATCAAGATAGTCTGCACTCAGGAGCCGAGCCTTTTTCAACCCGAACCGTTTTATAAGCATTGAGCAGGGTGTGATAAAGTAGGGGACAAAATCAAGATACTTTTTTACCTTCTCAGGTGTAAACGGAATTTTGTCATCGAGTTTTGTATCGACATAAATGACAGGGATATTGGTAATATGCTTTTTCTGCAGCTGCTGAATGTTAACGAAATTTGAAATTACCGAATGAACTATATTAATAGCACTGCGAAATGACAATCTGCCTGTCGGCAGAGCTATCCACGGTATAATATGCGAAAATGACCTGATCGCTCTGGATGAGACTGAATCTATCCGTTTCTGCTCAATCTTCCTGTTGATTTTCGTAGTAAATGAACCTGTTGTTTTTTTCACTTGAATTCTTCTTCCTGTCGTATAGTATCCAGCCTGTTAAGCCTGTCCTGATCCAATTCTATACAAATATTTTTTTCCTGCGTCGGAAGAACAAGACCTTTCGGCCCGTTCTTTGCACGCCGCAGGTGTTTTACCTGAGTATAATATAAATCAGCTTTTCCCGATTTACGTGCTTTTGAATAATATACGGCGAGATTGGCAGCGTCAAGCAGTATATCAAGAGGGACTGTTTTTCCCGGCCTGTTTTTTATGAATACATAGCCGCCCGGAAAGTCACGTGCGTGAAGCCACATATCCGAACCCCGTACATAATGACGGAGCAGCTCGTCATTCTCCGGAGCATCCCTGCCGACAAGTATATACCAGCCGTTAACCGTGTAATCAAGACCCGGATGGGTCTTTTTCTTCTGCTGCTGCGGAGTAGAATCGTGCCGGAGCATCTGCTCAATACGTACAGGATTCTGCTCACGCTGCATATCGGCATACATTTTATCCAGAGCAGCAATCTGCTTTTTTTCAAGTTCAATATCATGCAGGAGCTGTTCCGAGCCCGACAGTGCCTTGTGATAGTTTGTATAATAATCCGCAGCGTTCTGCTGGGCGGTTTTTGCCGGATTTACGCTGATACTTATAGTACTCCCGGTATCATAGTCGGTGCAGTCAAGATGGTCGGATTTTCCGTTGAGGAGGTATCCGTATGAAAGAATCAGGTCTCCCTGATGTCTGTACTGTTCTGCGTTCAGAAATGAGGCCTGTTTTGTTTCTAATTTTTCAAGAGCCGCTTCACGTCTGCTTCTTGTCGTATTATACCATTTTTCAGCCTGTACAAGAAGCGCTTCACGGGAGAGCGTCTGTGCGTGCTCGCCGTACCATATATCGACTTTCTCGTTGAAGGTAAGCACCTCTGTGCCGGGATGCTGTTCATACTGCTGCAGCTGTATGTCGTCAAATGTCCTGACAGGCCATTCTTTCTGCGGTCGTTCAGCATTTGAAGCAGGCAGTGTGAACGTACCTCCCGTCGTTTCGTCCTTTGCAGGCCGCCGGTACATTGAGTCGAGTATGGTATTGTCTTCAGTACACAAGATGATGTTTGCAGCACTGCTCCACAACCGGATATACAGAATAAATTTTTCATCCCCGTGGGTGAGTCGCATCTCTATGACACGTTCAAGTCCGATCTGCCTGCATACATCAATCCGGGAACCTTTGATACGCGATTTGAGGAATTCCATAAACCGCAGAGGTTTGTCGTTGCGGGTGATTTTTCTGCGCGTACTGTTAATACGGCATGCATCGTGTGCCGTGCATATAAGGACAGTCACCGGCGTTCCGTTTTTGTATGTGTAGAGGGCGAGCGTGTCATATCCCGGCTGAATAACATCCTGTATGAAGGCACCTTCAAGAGACAGCTCGCTGAGTATTACATTTATTTCATTACAGTTAAGAGACATAGATATATAATTATATCCCGAATTGCTGCAATTTACTATGGAAACGTACGTTTATTATACTCTCGGTTCATGAGAAAATAATACATTGCGTGCATTTGTAAAAAGGATTGCTCCCGCAGAAAACAATCCGCTTAAGCTCCAACTTCGCTCCGCTCAGGGTCGCCCGCGGGCTTGTTTTCTGCTCCGCATTCCTTTTTACACTCGGTATGCAGAATGCTTTTTCCCGAACGGCATGTACTAATAGACGACATTTAGAAAAATCAAAAAACGGGATCCTGGGGGACCCCTGATCATGCTGGGAAAAGTAAGTGGTTTGAAGAGATGGCACGGACAAGGCAGGTGCGTCTGTCCGAGAGCTTTGAAAGGATGCCACTGAAAAAGTGACGATGTTACAAACACCACCAGAATGAAGTAAAATTAAAAGAGGCGGTGTAAAAAATGCTCAGCAGCCAGAACGAATTGAATTTCAGTCCTGCCAACGGACGAACGGCGGAACCGCCGGTACGGCTTTTAAAATATCAGTTATTGAAATGCATAAATCCTCTTGAGGCTTATAAGCATGAATTTGAATATAGCATTGTGCGCATCAGCATATAAACGCGCACTTTTCCGCTGCAGGGTACTGCCGCTTTAATGTCAGGCACATTCCGTATTTATAAAACGGGATGTGCCTGACCGGGGAACCACAGGAACAGAGGGGCACGGGGAAGCTGACTTTATTTTACTTTCCCAGCCTAAATATTTTTTTAATAAAATTATGAAAATCCCTGATTTTTAAAAAAACGATGTTATACTGTAAATAAATTAAATAATGGTGATGAGTTGTTAAATGTGTGAAATATTAAATTAATAAAACTCCATAATCTCCAGCTGAAAGTAAAAACTGAACATTTGAAGCGGCATTATTTCCTTATTCATTCGACGTCATTACTCATTTTAATAATTTATATATAAAAAGAGAGGAAAAAAGTATGGACCTGAGAGAAGAAATAGACGAACTGCTTAAAAAATATCCCGACCCGCGGCTTGAAAATCAGGGGATACTTGAGTTTTCAAAGAGAATGTACTACGCCTCATGCCCGCCCGTAATGGGCATCGTAGCCGACAACAAAGACCCTGACTGCCTGGGCCGCCTCCGTATAGCGATGGACATGCTGTCTCCCGGCTGCGTCGGCCCGTGGTACCCCATGATGAAACAGTGGGCGGGAAAAAACAGCGGTATGTGGATACTGCCTGATATAGGCACGCAGGTACTTGTCTTTTTCCCCGAAGGAGACCACGAACACGGAGTAGTAGCAGGCTGCATCTACGATGAGAAACACATGCCTCCTGCACACAGCACGGACAACCCGTCAAAAAGCATCGTCTACCAGACAAAGAATTTCAGATTGGAAATAATAGACGAAGATGGAAAAGAAGCAACACAGATATGTACCCGTGACGGGAAGGTCCGGTTTGTGCTGTCGAAGAAAGACGGCATTTCACTTGTAAACGAGATGGGTGACATCCATGTGAAGTGCAAGGAACTTGAAATCAGCGGGGAAGACAACATCAGTTTCAAAGCGAAGAAAATGAGCATTGAAAGCGACGGTGAAATAAACTGTAAGGCAAATAAAACAGTCAAAATCGAGTGCGACAAGAAAGTTGAAGTAAAGGGCAAAAACATAAAGATGCAGGGAAGTAAGGGGGTGACGACGGGAGGCAAACAGCTTGCCGTGGAAGGTGACAAAGTCATGGGCTTTGACGTGCACACCATGGTAGTCCCTGCCGGGAACCACACCGAGAATGTCCCCCTGCCGCACCCGTTTATAGGGAAGCTGAACGACAAGCTGGCCAAAGACGTAAGCATCGGGAGCCACAAGGCAGCGGTAAAAGGGAGCAAGGCAAAGAACGACAGCCCCACCCACAACCAGCTGCCGGGGACAATCAAATTCCAGCAGAACCCGAAAAATGAAGGCGAAGTGACCGGCGGAACAGCCGACAAGCTCAAAATCGACGGTAAGGAAGCGTGCGTCATAGGAAGCCAGGTGACGACGTGCAATGATGTGGGGGCACAGAACAACAGCACGGTAATAGCAGTCGGAGCAAGTATGCCGATGCCCGTGATTATTAATCCGAAAAATGCTGAAAAGTGGAAGGAAGACAAGGCTAAGGAAAATAATAAAAAGCCGCAGTTCACGACAGTGAAGTGGGCAAAAAGCTCAGTGAAAGAAGGTGAAGAAGTAGAACTTTCTGCAAATGTAAAAGACATAGACGACGGTAACATGGTGACATTACAGGTATTCCCGGAAGGGAAAGGGCCTGAGAACGGTTTTGCCTATGCAAAGTTCCCGCTGACGGTAAAGGGCGGAAGCGTGAGTGCGAAGTGGAGCTGGCATGCGGACAGCCGAGAGCTGCCGCCTGACCAGGACCCGAAGTTCATATTCAGCGCGCATTCCGCGTGGTGCAACTACAAAAAGAGCAGCGGAAGCCTGACGGTGAAACTGTTCCGGCCGGAGATAACGAAAGCTGAATGGCAGGACAAAGACGGTAATTCTGCCAGTAAAGGGCTGGTAGGCGATGTCCTCAAACTGCATGCGGAAACGAAGGATATGGCAGAAGGAGCTGGAGTGAAGTTCTGCATATACAACAACAAGACAGGAGAGAAGGTAGCGGAACCGGCTGCGAAGGTGGACGGGAGTAAGGCGGATGCGGAATGGACGGCGAAAGATATGAGGAAAGCCGGAGATACCGATGGACTGAAATATTATTTTGAAGCGACTGCGCCGAGAGCAAAGAAAATAAAAAGCAGCGATATAGAGGTAAAGAATCCGCAGGTTGTCAGCATGGAATGGGACAAGAAAGCCTGTTTTTGGGGCAATGAAGTTGAACTTACAATAAAAACATTTGAAATGAATGATTTGTCCCCTGATTGTACGGTAAATATCTGGGAGGAAGAAAAGGAACATCCTGATAAATTACTTCTGACATCAGATGCGAAACTTGATAAAGATGAAGTGAAGATAAAGTTTACTTTGGACTTTGACTTAAAAAATGTCTCTCAATTTGACACTGACGATGATTATCGTTTCTATGCAGTTGTAAATATTCTATCTATGGGAAAATACTTCCGGCAGGAAGAAGATAATTATCTATTTGTTTCAAATGACTTTTAGGAGTAATTGAATGAGAAATAAAAGAATGGTACTGATTTGCATTATTGCAGTTATATTGAATCCGTTGGTTTTTGCCATAACACCACATATTAATAAAGGTACACTAAACGAGATTTCAGTTGAAACGGCCTGTACAGATTTAAAAATTTCACCGGAAAAATTAAAACGGTTTGAGACGGAGTATACAAAAGATTTCTTTGACTTGATATTCAATGGTTTCAAAGTTGAAAAAATCGATATATTCAGGCAGACATTCACCGAAACAAAAGATGTTCTTTATCGTGTCATGCTTGAAGGTAAAGCCGGCTGGGTGCTTACCGGTGACGATAGAATTCAATATCAGAAGGTTTATTTCAAAGGTGACAACGGAAAAACAAACCTCCTATATGCGGATTTTTACTGGACAGATATTGTCCACGGGACCAAAGAAAGACATGAAATACGAAAGAATGTAATGCCGATAATTAAACATAATAAAATCGCGGGAATCATGGTCTATGAAATTGAATCATATGTTACGTATAAAATAATTGATGATGATTTGAATACGGATAAAATCTATAGTGATGATACAGCCGCCGAAGTTTTTTGGAGTGATGATTTAAGTTCTGCTGATATGAGACTTTATCATGGAGCTCAAGGGGATGCCGAAAAATTCAGTGCGGGAGAAACAACATATAATAATCATGCATATGACTATCAGGAATTGAAACCAGATATAACAATTGAATCTTCAAAACCGCTGATAGATGAAAAGGATCCGTTTAAATATACAATACAGAATGCCTTTGATAAGAATTCCGCGACCAGTTATGTGGAAGATACAGACGATGATTTGATGTCTATTGAGTTTATTTTTCATAGATACGAAACAGGGAAAGCTGTAAGCATAGAAAAAATTTCCTTAATTAATGGATATGCAGCTTCACAAAAACTTTATTTTGAGAATAACAGAATAAAGACGTTTTATTTTGATTCCTACAGTATAAATTTTGGCAAAAATGAAGAAAAAGAGAGAGAGAATTTCTTGAAATCATATAAAGACATTATTTTGCCTGAATCACCTGCTGAATTTTACTTTTCTATACCAAAACTTAGTTTTAATAGTTTTTCATTTTCTGTTGATGCCATATATAAGGGAAATAAATACAAAGATACGTGTTTAGCCGAATTTAATTTCTACGGTAAGGATTATGGTTGGTTTTTTGGAGAGAGTAAATGAATACTTTTAGAAATTTGGAAGTTCCGTATTTTTGTCAAAGAAGTAATACTACTAATTGGAAAAAATATTATGTAAAAGATATTATAGACAAAAAAACAAAAAAGGTTTTGCATAAAGAAGGTGATCTTGAGATAGAAGTTTCTATGGCTCAGCAAAGTTGCAATGTAACAAGTCTTGCAATGGTTCTTCATTATTTGGGGACAACAGAAAATACCCCCGATGAAATGATGAGAAAAGTATTTTCACCTACTGAGGAAGAAAAGAAGAAATATACAAAAGAACAGATGAATCTTGTTGAACAGACCTATGGTGCCAAGGGCGATGAATTTTTTGAAAGCCCGGAAAATATGAGAAATTTTGCATACAGGTTCTATGGGATTGATACAGAGGATCAGAGTTTTTACAGTCATGATTTTGAATATGTCAAGAATCATGTACTTGCCGGTTATCCGGTAATATTGAGCTGCGGTATTTTAAGAAATTATGAAGGCTCATCCTATGACGCTGATGCAAAGACCGGTGCGGTAACTGCGGTATTCGGAAAGAAATCAAAAATACAGTTTGACAGTAGGATATCCGAATACAATAAAACAATAGAAGACGGTAACAAGAAACTGAAGGAAGAATTAACAGAGGAACAAAAAAAAGCGGTTGAAAAAGAAATTTCGACAGCAGAAACGGAGAAAGAAAAACTTGAATCGGCTTATAAAACCAGTAAGAACTACTATCTTGAGAAATACAGATATCACGGACATTACGTAGTCGTAAGAGGTATCACAGAAGGTTCAGTCATACTGAATGATCCATGGGGAAAACCTGTTATAGATAAAAATGGAAAAGGCAACTATACACTTAATATGATTGGCGACAATATCAGTATACCCGGAGACGAGTTTAAGAAGCAGTATTTTGAGAGTGGAAAAGTATGGAGCTGTCTTGTATTCAAATATAAAAGGTGGGGTTTTGTTTCCAGGTCAGACAGCTTTAATACAGAAAATAAAGATTTCCTTGATGAATGCCAGAAATGTGAGATGTTTGAGTTCGGCGGTTATCCGATAAAAAGAAGCAATCTGTGGCATAACGGACTTCATTACAGCAGCAGGATTGGGAGCCGTATCTATCCAATCGGTCCGGGACAAATTGTTGCGGCCAGAGTCGTAAACAGAGATTCTGATACAAGAGAAGAACCTCTGAACGGAAGCCGCTGTTTTGTACTGGTAAAGCATCAGGCACGCGCAGGAACAGCAGGAAAGGAGGTGTTGAAGGATTTTTATTCTCTCTATATGCATTTGAAACCGGTTGCCGATCTGGAGGAAATTGCGGACAAATATCCGCAGAAGAAGAGCGGAATAAAATGGCTTGATGACCTTATATACAGATCAAAAGATTTCAGGAGGCTGCTGCTTTATATAACTGAGCCGGATTTTTATGAAATTACTGATACAGAAAAGAAGAAACCTGTTGGAAAACTGTCGAAAGCAGGTATCATTTTAGTTGATTCCGTAAATCAGAAGGATAAGAAAGTTGTTTTTTATTATGAGGTGAATGGAAAAGTCGGGAAGTACTGGACAACAATAGATGTCTATAATGCGTTTGAAGAAAAAAATAGAAAAGTATATGAAAATAAGATAAATGCTCTGAAGACTGGAAAGATTATCTATTTTAATGAAAAGGAACTGCTTGATATAGACAGTATGGTCGAAGTATCTCGAAGCGAACCGATAGGGCAGATGGGTACGTTTGGAGGCTATGACTGCAATCATAAAAAGGAAACGCTTCATTTAGAAATATTTTCAAATGACAATATCATACAGAATCCTGATACCCAGGGATTTACGGTGTTGAAATATGCAGAAATGTCAGCTGCAATATGTGACAGGGAAGAAATGATCAAACTTTTTGAAGATAAGAAATTATACGGTAATTTTGTGGATGATTTTCTCTATCTGAAAGAAGACGGTGTAATCAGCAAAGAAGAGATGATTAGATTTTATGAGTCGGAAGACGGTGCAAAAAAATTCAGGAATTATATCTGTCAGCATACGAGCGAATGGTCGGATAAAATTAATTGGGAATCTGAGTTTCAGAAAGCGAAAGGTGTTCCGAATAAATCTTTTCTTTCATTTCTGCCGCCTGTAAAAACTACCGGCGAGGAATTTGAAGGAACGTTACAGGAATATGTCAGTAACGTGTATGAACCATATAAATGGTTCAATCAGGAGTGCATAAATGCAATGAAAACTGATGAAAAAAACTATTTCAGCCAGGGGAAAGCTACTTTTTATCATCCTGCTGAATTTATACAGTGGCTGATAAATAATGATTCGAAATAGGTTATTTGAGATACAGTAGGATAGAGCACTGATTTATGGAATTTTGTATCTGGAATAAATTGTACGAGTAGTAGATACCCAATCTGCTCTTCTTCTGCGGAGGAGGCCGGAGAAAGAATTTTTGACAACGAGTCAGGATACCGCAGGTAAGTCCTGCCAATAGAGAGGAATTGAAGAACATACGTTATACACGGATAGTATGTTTGTGTATAACACGAAATAAAAAGCTGTGATGTACTGTGTGTTTTTAATACACAGTACATCACAGATAGCAACAGAACATTGTACATACGGCAGACGGAATCTCCGTACTGCCGTATGTACAATGTATTTTTTCCTGATTTCTTTACTCTGCAGAAGAATAGAGGAATGAAGAAAAAAACATACGCCGGATTGGAGCACGTCGTTACCGAAGTGCGGAAAGGCCGCAAACCTGCGGTTTGCTTCCCGAGTTTTGCAGGCAAAACTCGCCATCGAATCAGGCGTGATTACAGCCCGTTCCGGTCTGTAATCACGGTAAGCAGACTTTACCGGAGGTAAAGTCTGCGGCGGGCACAGAAAAACAGTACGGTGATAGCGGTCGGAGCAAGTATGCGCCGTAAACCTATGGTTTACTTGCCGGGTTTTGCTATGCAAAACCCGCTGGATGAAGTGTACGAGTTTACGGTGTAGCCGGAAACTCGGGAAGCAGGAGGGACACCTGCGGCGAATACTGAAAGACTGATAAGGGATTTTATATAGAGGAAGGAAAAGTACAAAGCTGTATGAAATCGACTTTTGACTGGGACTGCTTTTTTGATAAAAAAACAAAACCATTTGGAGAAACGGAAGATATATTCTGCGACAGGAGTGAATTGCTGAGGCAGATAGACACGAGCGGTTTTATTGACAACTTTCTCAATGGACGGCGGATATCAAGAACAGAACTGATGAGACTTTATGGCCCGGGAGAAAATTTTACCGGGACAGAATCGATACGGGAAAACATGCGGAAGGTTGTATGTAAACATCCGATAGAATGGGACGGTGAACAGTTCAGAAATATAAAAAATTTGTATGACAAAAAGTCACCATTCGGACATATGTCAAAAGAGCTGGCAGCAGAGCTGTTGAAAATGGCACAGGCAACGGACTTATGGGCAGGCGGATTGAAGAATACATTTGGAACGAATAATCTGAACTTCGTACATCCTG
>WSSedB1CaDRAFT_10000618_pt1 | contig 14897 bp, 11 predicted proteins | sample WetSurSB1Cattail_FD_9460 | JGI IMG/M metagenome (IMG submission 9460)
AAAGCTGGTATCGACTGTATCATTGTGCCGCGCAAGGCGAAGGATGGCAGGCCTATCAGCGCCTCGACGGTACGCGAGCTGCTCAAAGAGGGCGCAGTAGATTCGCTTCGGGGGCTTGTGCCGGAGACGACGCGGCAATATTTCCTGTGTGAGGAAGCAAAGCCTGTTTTGCAAAAAATTGCTGCGGCGCAGGATGTTGTGCATTATTGAAGGAGGGAATATGTATGTTGGTCGGTGAAACCGTAGATTTGGAGGAAATGCTGGCTTGCCGTGAACGTCGGGCGGCGCAGCAGCAGGAATACCTGGTGCGATTCCAGCAACCGCTTATTTCCTTTTGTCTGAACATCCCGGGACCAGTGAAAACCACGCCCGAGCTATTGCGGCTTTTTACGGAGGGCCGGGAAGAAATATTTTCTCTGTTAACCGGGCGGAAACTTTCGGTTCTGGTGCAAAGTGAAAGTCATGCAGGCACAGGAGATGAGCTGCTGCTCTGTGTTAAAACACAGGATGCAGCAGTAGTCAAATCCATGATGACGGACATAGAGGAAAAGCATCCGCTGGGACGGCTTTTCGATATCGATGTACTCGACGCCGCAGGCAAAAAGCTTTCGCGTCCGGTATTTCGCAGGTGCCTGCTCTGTAATAGGCAGGCACAAGAGTGTGCACGGTCTCGCCGTCATACGGTGCCACAGATGCAGGCGAAAATTGCGGCGATGCTGACAGCGTATTATGGCGGTCGGGCTGATCCGGTTGCGTTCTGAAGAACTAGGGAAATAAGGAAGAGGCCTCTCACAAAATTGTGTGAGGCCTCTTTTACGTGGTTTTTCCTTGAACAAAATATAAATTCAGCATAGACTAAGTCCATAAAAAATAAAACTATAGTCCTCATAACATTTTGCAATGCCTAGCAATTTGAAATGACAATTTGAATTTACAAACAATTCGAATTACTATAAGAGAGCGGGTGAGCATAAATTCTGTGTCAGTTGGTGGAAGTTTTAGCCAGAAAGTCAAAAAATGTGCTTACAAGACGGCTTTGGCGCGCTTCAGAAAGAATATAGGCATGTGTTTTGCGTGTGAGCAACGCGCCATTGGGAAATTCGATGCGTTTTTTCCAGAGCTGCGGATAATCTTTTGAAACGAGCTCGGATAAAATCGTGTAGCCCAAGCCTTCGGAGACCATCTGCAGGCAGCTGTCCTGTGTTTCCAGTTCCATGTGGATATAAGGCGGCTGCTGGTATTGCGTGTTCCACCATTCATTGATAGATGATTGCAATGGCTTATCGAGTTGCCGATGAATTTGTGGAATTTTTGGCAAGTCGTGAATATTTAATGGATGTGCACTTACGATACAAATCGGATCTTCCTGAAGCAGGCATTTCTCTCCGGGGCAGGTATAGTCGCCGCGAAGTATGCCAATATGAACCTGATGTTCATTGACCATATGGAAAATATCCTGGCTCATGGCGGTTTTGAGCTGAATATTCACCTGCGGATAGAAAGATAAAAAATCCTTGAGAAGCGGCGGTAAAATATATTTGCTTATCAGATAGGAGCAGCCAATCTGCAAGGTACCGCAGACTTCCTGCTGCACATTGTTGATGCGCTCCCTGAGTTTCCGCAGCTCGGTCTGCGCATGCACTGCGTACTGGATAAGCAGCTCGCCCTGTACCGTAAAGGTGATACCGCGTGCACCGCGTACAACGATACGACAGCCAAAATCTTTTTCCAGCTGTTTGATTTTATTGCTGAGAGCTGGCTGGGAAAAGAAAAGACGCTTGGCCGTACGCGTGATGCTTTTCTCTTTTGCCAATATTTCAAGCATATGCAAATCTTTTTCATCCATATAAAATATCCTCTCCTTAAACCATATTATATGTTATTTCAAGGATTTTTAAAATGTCGGGCAATACAAACCATATAATTTTTTTATGATTAAATAAATTTTTAGACAGGGGTTGTATAATTCATGATTGAGTTATCAAAAAAAGGTGCATATCTTCTGCACGGCACCAAACTTATAACCGAAGACTGTGCGGAAGGTGCAGCACTCGCGGCGAAGAAGACAACAGCGCGTCAGGGCACAATAGCCTGGGATATACTTGCTGCGCATAATACGAGCGGCAATATGGAAAGTCTGGGTCTGCGATTCGATGCGCTTGCTTCACATGATATTACTTTTGTAGGCATTATACAGACTGCCCTGGCAAGCGGTCTGCGGGAATTTCCCGTGCCCTATGTACTTACGAATTGCCACAACAGTCTTTGTGCGGTAGGCGGCACCATCAATGAAGATGATCATGTTTTCGGCTATTCGGCGGCGAAGAAATTCGGCGGAATCTTTGTACCTCCACACCAGGCTGTAATCCATCAGTTCATGCGTGAAACGCAGGCCGGATGCGGCAAGATGATTCTTGGTTCGGACAGCCATACGCGTTATGGAGCGCTTGGTACCATGGCGATTGGCGAAGGCGGCGGCGAATTGGTAAAGCAGCTTTTGCAGCATACATATAATGTGAAGCGTCCACAGGTCGTGGCTGTTTATTTGAAAGGTAAACCTCGTGCAGGCGTTGGCCCACAGGATGTAGCTCTCGCGATTATTGGAAGCGTATTTGCTTCAGGCTATGTAAAAAATAAAATATTGGAATTTGTCGGGCCAGGCATAGATAATATTTCGATGGATTTTCGTAATGGCATTGATGTTATGACAACGGAAACCACCTGTCTTTCATCCATTTGGCGTACGGATGAAAAGACGAGGGAATATCTTAAGATACATGGCCGTGAGGCTGATTATCAGGAGCTTAACCCATTGGGGCTGGCGTATTATGATGGTGTAGTGACCGTTGACCTGGCAGCTGTTAAGCCGATGATTGCTATGCCGTTTCACCCCAGCAATGTATATACGATTGCTGAGGTCAATGAGAACCTATCGGATATTCTGCATCAGGTTGAAGAAACAGCTAAGGAATGTTTTGCGAATAAGACGCTGGATCTTGGACTGCAAAAGAAGATCATCCAGGGACGTTTTAAGGTTGACCAGGGGATTATTGCAGGCTGTGCGGGTGGTACATTCGAAAATGTAATGAATGCAGCACATACGCTGAAAAATACATCCGTAGGAGATTTCCCTTTGAGCGTGTATCCGGCCAGCCAGCCGCAATTTCTCGCACTGCTGAAAAATCAGGCAATCGAGGAACTTACGGTCGCAGGAGCGAGCATCCGTACAGCTTTCTGCGGACCCTGCTTTGGTGCCGGGGATGTACCGGCAAACCAGGCGTTCAGCATTCGTCATACGACCCGGAATTTCCCGAATCGTGAGGGCTCGAAGCCGAATGAAGGGCAGATCGCATCTGTAGCACTTATGGATGCACGTTCGATTGCTGCAACAGCCAAAAATGGTGGTTTTCTTACGGCTGCTACAGAATCTTTGGAGGATATTCCCCCGTATACTTTTGACAAGGCTGTCTACGAACATCGCGTTTATGAAGGCTTTGGCAAAGGGAAGAAAGATACTGACCTTATTTCCGGGCCGAATATTGTTCCCTGGCCTAAGATACGAAAACTGCCGGAGAACCTGCTCCTGACCGTTTGTGCCGCGATCCAGGATCCGGTTACGACGACAGATGAGCTGATCCCCTCGGGCGAGACTTCCTCATATCGTTCGAATCCGCTGCGTTTGGCTGAATTTACCCTTTCACGCAAAGTTCCTGCATATGTGGGACGTGCCAAGGATGTGCAAAGCATGGAGACCATACGGCAGGATTGGCTGGAAGGGAATAGGACTTTGGAAGAAGCGGAGAAGGTTTTCCCGGAAGATTTGCGGGAAAAGGGCTGTATGGAGAATACGGGCATTGGCAGTCTTATATTCGCCATAAAGCCAGGCGATGGTTCAGCCAGAGAGCAGGCAGCATCCTGCCAGCGCGTACTGGGAGGCGATGCGAATATAGCTGTTGAGTATGCGACAAAACGATATCGCAGTAATCTCATCAACTGGGGCATCATTCCATTTGTTATTGATGAAAAAGATAAAGGCAGTATCCAGGTTGGTGATTGTTTGCTCGTAAGGAATATCCGCAGTGCGATTGCATCCGGAGCGGAAAGTGTCAAAGCAGAAATCCGGCGCGATGGCAAAAAATTATCTCTGGATTTGAAGCTGGCAAATCTTGCGGAATCTGAGCGGCAGATTTTGTTGACCGGATGTCTGATTAACTTTTATACGGAACAATGAAAGGACTGAAATAAAATAATGCTTATGACAATATCTGGTATCCTTATTGTGCTGGGCACAATATACTGCCTTATCAAGCGCTATGAGACCCGGCTGGTCCTTTTCTGCTCAGGGCTGCTCATGACAATCATAGGCGGGGTGCCGATGGATACTATGCGGGCTTTTTCTAAGGCGATGCTCGAAACCAAGCTGTTTGAATCTATTATCGCTGTTATGGGATTTGCGCTTGTTATGAAACTTACAGAATGCGATAAGCATTTGATAAATCTGCTGATCAAGCCGCTGCGCAAGGCCGGCGGACTTTTGATACCGGCGTCTGTGCTCGTGACATTTTTCATTAATATATCTATTACGAGCTCCGCTGGTTGTTCGGCTGCGGTAGGATCTATCCTTATTCCGCTCATGATGGCGGCAGGGATTCATCCCGCTATTGCCGGTGCCTGTATATACGCAGGTACTTATGGAGCTATGTTCAATCCAGGCTACCCGCAGGTAGCATTGATTGTAAGTGTATCCGATGCGGATCCGGTAGCCGTGGTTGCCAACCATTTTTATCCCTTATTGCTCTGTGGCATTATCGGTGCACTGAGCCTTTGGGTTATTGCCAAGCTGCGCCATGAAGACCGTGGTTATTTGCTGCCGGAAGGCATAGTCAATGAAACTGGTGAGTTCCATATAAAGCTTTCCTATGCCGCTGTACCGCTCATTCCAATTCTCATACTTGTACTTGGCAGTATGAATTTAGTACCGATGTTTAAACCCCTTTCCATATCGCATGCTATGATCATCGGTGTGTTTTGCGCCTTTTTGGTTACGCGGAAGAACCCGCAGGACATTTCTAAGGAGTTTTGGAAAGGCGCAGGCAATGCCTTTGGTTCGGTTTTTGGCATAATTATTTGTGCACTTGTGTTTGTCGGTGGACTTACGACTATGGGGCTCATCCAGCAGCTTATTGATCTCATGATTGCTATACCGGCTATTGCAAAGCTCAGCTCAGGTATAGGACCATTCCTGCTTGGTATTATGAGCGGGTCGGGAGATGCAGCAGCGGTCGCATTTAATAAAGCGGTGACAATCCATGCACTGGATTTTGGCATTTCACCTATGAATATGGGGAGTGTCGTAGCTATTGCAGGAGCATTGGGCCGTACGATGTCACCTGTGGCAGGCGGCATGATCATTTGTTCAACTCTGGCAGGTGTTTCGCCGATGGAAACGGCAAAGCGTAATGCGCCTGGGATGGTTTTAGCCATGATTTCGCTTATGGTGCTCATGTTGTTTTTATAATTTAGTCTGATGGGTATCAGCAGTTCTGTATGCCGCATACGGCACCAATGCTCAGAGTGGTAAAGTATGCGGCATTTTCGCTGCTTTGGCAAAAGCAACGAAGGCTTTTACAGTGTTTATGCGCAGGGAGCTATCCTCATAATACAGCCAGGTTTTTTTCTGCAGTGCCTCACCATTTTGGCCCAGCAGCTTCGCTGTATAAAGCTCCGGTGCATCTTTGAGACAAAGACCTGAAATCAGGGCAAAGCCGAGCCCCTGCTGCACCATCCGGAGGCAGGTATCGACATTGTCTACCTCCATAGTTGTCCGGGGCGGTCGTTTGTAACGGGAAAACCACCAGTTCGAGAGTGTCAGCTGGAGCGGTGTGTCTGTGTCGTAATGGATTTGCGGCAGTTCAGGCAGTCTGTCTAAAGCAATGGGCACAGCGCTTACCGCGTAATATGGCTCATTGCAAAGCAGAGATCTGGAGCCGGGCCAGGGGTAATCGCCCCGGATGATGCCGATATGGAGACTGCCAGCCAGCAGTTTTTCATATATTTTTTGACTGAAGCCGGTTTGAAGTTTGATTTCAACGCTGGAATGTTCCTCATGAAAGAGACGCAGAAGAGCAGGAAGCCTGAATTTTGCAAATATATTGGAACAGCCCAGCCGCAGGGTCCCGCGTATGGCACTTTGCATGCCTTGGATGGTGTCCTTTGTTTCCTGTAGTTCGTGCAGTGCTTTCAGGGTATGACGTACGAGTACTTCACCTTCGCTGCTGAATTCGATGCCGCGTGACTTACGGATCAGGATTTGACAGTTGAATTCGCGTTCGAGGTGCTGGATGCGACCGGTGAGTGCAGGCTGCGAAATATAAAGACTTTTGGCTGCCTGGGTGATGTTCTTTTTTTCATATAAAGCCTGCAAAAAGAGACAATCTTTTTCGTCCATAGTTCCTCCTGAAATAAGTTTTTCTTATTGGATACAATAGCCAAACTGTATTTGTGTTTATACTGATTTTAGCATATACTGACTTCGGATAGAAGAGGATTTAACGGAAAATTCAAATGGAAATTTTGGAGGGAACAGAATGGAAAAAGTAGTATTCATCAACGGCGGCGGTGCGCGTGTGGCAGATATTTTTTGCAGCGGAGTACCGGCGGGTTTCGAGACAGTCTGTCTGGCCAAAGAGGCAGATGAAAAAGAAAAAGCTGCAGCCTTGGAGGATGCGGCTTTCCTCGTATTGCACCCGGCGGCATTATCCGATGCGTTATTGTGTGCAGGCCGTTCACTTCGGCTCATTCAACTGCTCACGGCGGGCTATGACAAAATGAATATGCCCCTGTGCAGGGAAATGGACATACCTGTGGCAACGAATGGCGGTGCAAATGCCTGGGCGGTCGCAGAGCACAGTGTGGCCATGCTTTTGGCCATCTACAGACGACTGGGCGCGTGTGACCGTTCGGTGCGCGATGGCAACTGGCGCCAGACGATACCGGAATTCACTACGTTTGAACTTGCGGGAAAGACCGTGGGAATCCTGGGTGCCGGAAATATTGGGCGCAAGGCGGCTAAACGCTATAAGGCATTTGATACCAATATTTTATATTATGACTGCTTCCCTTCGGAATATCTTGAAAAAGAGATTGGAGCGCGTCGGGCAACACTGGAAAAAATTGTGTGCGAGGCGGATGTATTGTCGGTGCATCTGCCGCTCTTCCCGGAAACCCGTTCCCTTATCGGTAAAAGGGAATTTGCCCGGATGAAGCCGGGCATGGTGCTGATCAATACCAGTCGGGCGGAAATTATAGAAGAGGCAGCGCTCTTGGAGGCACTGGAGAAAAACCGCATCATGGGCGCAGGTCTCGATGTATTCTATGAGGAACCAATCGCGGCGGGAAGCCGGTTTTTGGAGCTTGGAAATGTGTTATTATCGCCGCACGTCGCTGGGCATAGCGCGGAAGGGTGGCTGCGACGCACTGCTTTTGCCTGGCAGAATATACAGCGTATATCTATGGGCGATACGCCGCTTTCGTTAGTACAAGAAAAAAAATAACAAAAGAAAAACTGGTAGTTTTATGTATGAAACAACATGCATACGCTGAATGAACTGACCCCAAAAAGTTAGACCAACAAATCTAACTTTTTGGGGTCAGTTTTTTATGGCAAAATACAGTTACGAATTCAAGTAGCAGATTGTACAGCAATACCTGCAAGGTGTCAGCGGGTAGCATGCTCTGGCAAAGAAATTTAGGCCTAACTTTATGGGGTCGCTTCAATACAGGCTGCGGGCGTTTTTGTTGCATAAAATAAATTCTATGTAGATTTATAGAAGGATTTTTCAAAAGATGTTAGAAATTACTGAATATAGTGATGCGTATTAGAACTGTACTCTAAAAAACAATGAGGAGGAACGTTATGAAAACAATTCAGATGAAATTGACGATTACTATACTTACAATTCTTTTTTTGGCTTTAACAATTTTAGGCGGCTTGAATTATTGGAAAGCTCGCGAGGTTATTTTGAATGATATTAGTAATAGCATGAATAAGGAAGCTGCTACTTCAGCTACATTTATTGCTAATTGGATTGTTAATCGAGAGTCCAAGGTCAGTGGTATTAGTACGGCGGAGGCAGTTCAAAACGGAGATAAAATCGAGATACCTGATTTTTTGATTCAGGTAGTAAAGGATCATCCGGAGTTTAAGTCAATTACTTATGCATTGCCAGATGGACAATATATAAATTCAGCGAGGCTGACAGGAGATATTAGTCAAAGAGCCTATTTTAAAACAGCGATGCAGGGGGATATGTGCGTGTCAGATCCTATAGTCGCTAAAGAAGATGGTAGTTTGATTGTCAATGCTGTGTCGCCGGTTCGAAGAAATGGGAAGATTACTGCGATATTATCTGGACAGATTGCTTTGACCGATGTTATTAAAATGGTTGGGACGATTAAGGTAGGGACTACGGGGTATGCTTATGTGATTCAGAATGATGGTACAGTTATTATGCATCCTGATGCATCAAAGATTATGAAACGTAATGTGCTCACAGACGATGATATTCCGGCTGATTTAAAGGAATTTGGTCAGCGGATGGTTAAAGGGGAGTCTGGCTCAGGAGTGTTTGATGATCAAGGTACAAAAAGGATGATTGCCTATGCACCGGTGAATGGAACAAATTGGTCAGTGGCATTGAATGTTCCGATTGAAGAGGTTTCTGGTGTAATGACTTCATTCACATTGATCTCAGTCATAACAGTAATTGTCATGCTTATACTAGCGGGAATCTTTATCGTACTTTATGCTCGTCGTATTGCGAGACCAATACAGGCATTGGACATTTCAGCAGGGCGTATTGCTGATGGAAATCTTACAGAAATAGATGTGGACACTGATTCCGAAGATGAAATCGGTCGTTTGGGTCGTAGTTTTAAAAAAATGACAATGAATCTTAGTAAGCTGATTGCCAAAATTCAAGGAGCAACGGAACAGGTATCGTCATCCTCGGAGGAGCTCACAGCAAGTGCTGATCAATCCGCACTTGCAGCGGAAAACATTGCAGAATCGATTACCCACGTAGCGCATGGGAGCACGGAACAGATGGAGTCTGCGGAGCAAGCGTTAAAGATTGTGACAGATATGTCGGAAAACATGAAAACGATAGCTGAAAATGCAAATGTTGTTGCACGAAACAGTGCTAGTGCAGCTGAAGCAGCTAGGGAAGGTGATCGTACATCTGATGCGGCTGTACAGCAGATGAATCGTCTGGAATCTACAGTAACAAAATCGGCAGAGGCTGTCATTAAGTTGGGAGAACGTTCAAAGAAAATAGGAAACATCGTTGATGCAATCTCTAACATCGCCGGGCAAACCAATTTGTTGGCCCTGAATGCTGCTATTGAAGCAGCTCGGGCTGGAAATCAGGGACGTGGATTTGCGGTCGTGGCAGAAGAAGTTCGCAAATTAGCAGAGCAGTCTCAGTCTGAAACAGAGAAGATAGCCTTGCTGATATCGGCGATCCAAGATGATACGGAGCAGGCCGTTGAGGCAATGAATAGTGGAACCAAGGAAGTAAAAGCAGGGGCTGCGGTAGTTAATGGTGCAGGGAAGGCTTTTCGTGAAATTACGGCATTGGTGAGTGATGTATCACAGCAAATTGAAAAGATTTCTGCTTCAATGCAGCATTTAGTACAAGAAAGTACATTAATAGTCAATTCAATTCAGAAAATTGATGGCTTGGGAAGAAAATCAGCAACTGAGGCAGAAGGAGTCTCTGCCGCAGCAGAAGAACAATCAGCAGCAATGGAAGAAATAGCCTCGGCGTCGCAATCACTGGCACACTTGGCACAAGAACTGCAAGGTGCGGTGAATGGTTTTAAACTTTAAGCAGTTATTTGATGTACTGTTATAATGGATGAATAGTAAATGAGGTAGAGATGTTATTGCCGCTCCCTGGTTGCGGGGCATATGTTGCTGGATTGATGGGGCTGTATATTTATTATTTATTTGACCGTGCAAATAAGGATTCAACATCGATGTACTTTTGGAAATTCGCAATGCATGAATCGAAAAGAATCGAAATGCTATCAAATAGAATAAAAGGTTCAAAAAGGCCGCTCTGAATGATAGAGCGGCCTAAACTTTGCCTATAAATTGTCTGCAAAATCACGATTGACCTATAAAATATGGTAGACTATAAATTTTAATAAAAAATAATGTAAAGGCATGTGTACTATGGCTTTGGCAGTAATCTTAAAATATAATAGGCCATATTTTTTTGTAATACAATCTAATATGTATGCAACATGAAATCACCAGTTTTTGCATTTATATAAAAAATTTAATTGAAAAGTAAATCAGCTGGCTGGTTATTTGTCTGGAGATTGGTCTGATCTTTTTGGATGAGAAAATTGTAAAAGGTTTTTACCAGATGATTATCGGTATAGTTCTCATTCAGATAGGCCCATATGGAACGTGTGAGCAGGCTTCCGTCAGGATAGGTAAGCGGCTGGCTCCACAAGGAAGGGAAAGCATGAATGCTTAGTCCGGGAAGTATAGCGTAACCTAGTCCTTTTTTTACCATCTGCGCGCAAAGATCGTAATTGTCGACCTCTATATGGATAAGGGGAGGCTCCTTGAAGGTAGTCGTCCACCAATCACGTATGGCATCCTGCAGCGGACGGTCCAGCTGGCGGTGAATCATAGGGAGCTTTGGCAGGTCTGTAAGGTTGAGCGGTGCTGTGTTGACAATGTAGTAGGTCGTCTGTCGCAGTAGTTTTTTCTGGCCGGACCAAGGATAATCACCGCGCATGATTGCCAGCTGGATATAGCCTCCGTGTAGTAAATCAAAGATTTTCTGGCTGGCACCGGTCTTCAATTGAAGATTAACCCCCGGATACAGAGTGAAAAAATCTTGCAGGATATCCGGCAGGGCATACTTTGCAAAAGTATTGGAGCATCCAAGGCATAAAGTCCCAGACATACTTTTATTTGTACTGTGCAGGTCATCTTTGATTTGCTGGAAATCGTGCAGGAAACGTGTAGCAAACTGACAGAGCATTTCGCCCTGCGGAGTAAAGCGGATGCCCCGCACGCTGCGGACGATGATCTTGCACGCAAGCTCGTGCTCAAGCTGCTTGATTTTGGCACTCAGGGTTGGTTGTGAAAAAAACAGTCGTTTTGCAGCTTTATTGATGCTTTGTTCTTCGTTGAGTATTTTCAAAAGACTCCAGTCTTTTTCATCCATAGCACCTGACCTCCTAAGTTGAATTCGCAATTTTTTTGTATTGGGCTTGTATGTGTTTTCGTGGAACCCTGCGTTTATTATACATTATTTTTAGTTATTATGCGAAAAGCAATATTTATGGGAGTTTCTTACTATATAGGAAGCCGATATAATTAGAGATAGGCAGATACTATTTCCTGAATTGTTGAATTATTTATATAATAAGAGCAAGGTGATTGTGCAGGGAGGGTTTTGACCGACAGAACAGAAATGGATTTTATATGACAGAACAGAAATGTTTGGTAAAAGGGGAGACAATAAGAAGAATGAACCAGGAAAAAGCAGTAAAAATTTTACATCAGGTGCCCTATTCTACAGGAAGAAGACTTCCGGAATATAAATTGCCGGCAGGGGCCTGTGACTGTCATCATCACATTTATGATCCAGTCCATTTTCCATATGCCCCTGAGGATAAGAGAAATCAGCCGCCGGCTACAGTAGACGCATATCGTTTGCTGCAGAAACGGCTCGGGACAGAGCGGGATGTGATCATCCAGGCCTCTGCTTATGGAACCGATAATTCCTGCCTGTTGGATGCACTCAGCACCATGGGGCGGAAAAACACCCGTGGTATAGCGGTTTGCCGTTCAGATGTCTCCGAAAAGGAGTTGGAGAAAATGGCAGAGCTCGGAGTTTGTGGACTGCGGGTTAATCTGGCTTCTCCTTTGAAAATCAATAGATATGAAGAAATAATACCGTTGTCTGAAAAAATAGCGCAATTTGGCTGGCACATGCAATTTTGGCTCAAACCGGACGATATTGCCGAACTGCAAGATATGTTTCACAGGGTATGCTGTCCGGTTGTATTTGATCATCGTGGACACATTCCCCAGCCGGAAGGTACAAAACATCCAGCCTTCGGAGTTATCAGCAATTTGCTGAGGAAAGGAAATACCTGGGTAAAGCTTTCAGGACTGGATCATGATACCAAAGTGGGATATCCAAGCTACATAGATACAGTTACGGTGGGAGCCGCTTTTGTAAAGGCGGCTCCGGAGCGTATGGTATGGGGAACAGATTGGCCGCATCCCAGCAGTTTTTCGGCAGGCAATCCTTTTCCCGATGACGCCTGGAATCTTGATTTGCTTAGAACGCAAGCGCAGGATGAAAACGTATGGCATCGTATCCTCGTAAAGAATCCGAATGAATTGTATCACTTTGCGGATTAAATGCAACGAACAATAAATTGATGGGGTGAATCTATTTTATGTCTAAAAAGCGTATGCATCTGTTCATTACGGTAGGAGTTGCTCTTATGATATGGTTTATGCCGTTCCCAGAAGGCATAAAACCGGAGGCGTGGCATTTACTGGCGATTTTTGTCGCTACCATTGTGGGGTTTATTCTGCAGCCGTTACCGATAGGAGCCATGGCCTTTATCGCTTTGGCCAGCACGGCACTGACCGGGACATTGCAGATCAGTGAGATGCTCAGTGGTTTTGCTAACCCTACGGCCTGGCTCATTGCCACAGCTTTTTTGTTTTCCAAAAGCTTTGGCAAGACGGGGCTCGGCAAACGAATTTCGTTTTTACTCATCAAGTGGTTTGGCGGCAGTACCTTGAAGCTGCTTTATGCCATGCTTGTAAGTGATATGATCATTGCGCCGGTAACGCCTTCAAATACGGCGCGTTCCGGTGGGATGTTCTTCCCGATTATCCGCAGCTTGTCGGCGTCCTATGGCTCAGAACCCGGTCCAACTTCCAATCGTATAGGACGTTTCTTACTGCAAGGGATGTTTCATGGGGACAATATTCTTTCGGGACTTTTTATGACGGCTATGGCAGGCAATCCCCTCATGGCGGCTTTTGTGGCCAAGGCGGCGAGAATAGAGATTTCCTGGGGTTTATGGCTGCTTGCGGCAAGCCTTCCAATTCTTTCTGCACTGCTTATCATTCCGTATTTTCTTTATAAATATGATCCGCCGGAAATCAAAAAGACACCGGAGGCCAGAAGAACGGCTGTTGAAGAATTGAAAAAAATGGGGCCGATGACGCGGGCTGAGAAATGCCTGTTGGTGATTTTTGTAACAGCACTGTTTTTGTGGGCTACTTCACAATGGACAGGCATGGACGCTACGACGGTAGCGGTTGCAGCAGTTTCAGCCATGCTGCTTACGAATGTATTGGTATGGAATGAGATTACAGGTGAGAAAAATGCCTGGGATGTGCTTATCTGGATGGGCGGGCTCATGTGCCTAGCGGGATTCCTGAGCAAGATGGGGCTCATTCCATGGATTGCCCAGCAGGCTACGCTGTATATGGGAAGCCTGAACTGGCCGGTGGCACTTGCGGTCATTACGTTCATGTACGTTTTTACGCATTATTTGTTTGCGAGCCTCGTAGCGCATATTGCTGCTCTGTTTGCGGCCTTCTATACGGTGACGGTAGCTTTGGGAGCACCGCCTTATCTGGCAGCTTTTGTGCTCATATTCGCCAATACCTCTATGCAGGGGCTCACCCATTACTCCGTAGGAGCGGCACCAATTTATTATGGTGCCGGATATGTGTCGCAGGCAGATTGGTGGAGAACCGGGCTGCTCCTGACGATTTTAGAAAACGTGATATTTATATCTGTAGGGCTTGTGTGGCTTAAGGTTTTGGGTTTGTATTAAAAATAAACGGATGAAACAAATGAAGAGGGATGCAGCATGAGAAAATTCAGAATGGTGTACATGCGTGGCGGTACAAGCAAGGGATGTATATTCCGCAAAAATGACCTGCCGGAGGAGCAAAAGGAATGGGATGCAATTTTTTCGCAGGTGATGGGAAATCCGGACCCTAAGCAGATGGATGGACTTGGTGGGACGGTATCGTCAAATAACAAGATCGTTGTGGTATGGAAAAGTGAGGTGCCGGGAGTCGATATCGAATATCTCGCGGTACAGTCCGTTGTAGGCCGCACGACGATGGATTATAAGGCGAATTGTGGGAATATGACATCGGCCGTCGGACCTTTCGCTATCGAGGAAAAAATGGTCGAAGTGAGGGAGCCGTTGACCATCGTTCATCTGTTGAACCGCAATACAAATAAATATATCGATGTTGCGATTCCTTGCCAGGATGGAAAATTGGCAGAGAATGGTGATTGCCACATTGACGGCATCGAAGGCACGGCTCCGGAAATCCGGGTGGCTTTTCTCAAACCAGAAGGAGCCAAGACGGGTAAGCTGTTTCCTACAGGGAAGGCTGTTGAGAACTTTGCCATCCCCGGATATGGGGATATACAGGCTACGGTGATTGACGTGTCGAATCCCCTCGTGCTTGTGCGTGCGCAGGACGTCGGTATGAAGGGCACAGAACTGCCAGAGGAAATCAATGCGCGGCAGGATGCGCTGGATCTGCTGGAACAAATCCGCAGCACAGCGGCGATACGGCTTGGTTTTGCTGAGAATGCGGCCGATGCTTCAGAGAATAGCCCGGGCGCTCCTAAAATAGCTTTTTTTACCGGGCCACAGGATTTTGTCGATATTGCTGGCCGCAATATATGCAGGGAGAGCATGGATATCTGTGTGCGTGTGATATCGGTATTCAAATGTCATAAAGCAACGCCGATTACGGCTGCCGGTGCTATCGGTGCTGCCTGCTGCCTGCAGGGCACGATTCTCGCAGG
>WSSedB1CaDRAFT_10000619_pt1 | contig 14882 bp, 10 predicted proteins | sample WetSurSB1Cattail_FD_9460 | JGI IMG/M metagenome (IMG submission 9460)
GGTCCAGCCGCAAAAGCAAGTATTCAATTATAATGGGGATTATGCCTCATGCCATCATCTCAATGCTTGTGGCCGGCGCATTCGTTACAATTATCAAATCAGCGTTCCCCTGGTAGAATGACGAATATGGCCCACAGGGGACCGGTGGTTCTAACAACCAGTCCCCACTGAACTTTTCCTACTTGTCGTTGACAAATTTGTCCTGGTAGGTCTTCCTCATTTCTCTCTTGAGAATCTTGCCTGTAGGAGTCTTTGGCAAGGCGTCAACCACTATCACTGTCTTTGGACATTTGAACGCTGCCAGTTCCTTTCGGCACAGATCCATGATGTCTGCCTGTACAATAGTTTCCCCCTGCTTGGGAACCACTATGGCTGTCACCGCTTCAACCCATTTCGGATGGGGCAATCCTATCACGGCTACTTCCTGGACTCGTTTGTCCAGATATATCGCTTCCTCCACTTCTCTTGTGGCTACGTTTTCTCCACCTGTTTTTATCATGTCCTTTTTGCGGTCGACGACCGTGATGTAGCGATCGTCGTCCATGACTCCAATGTCACCGGAATGAAACCATCCACCCCTCATAACTTCCTCGGTCTTTTCCGGGTCCTTATAATACATGATCATTACATGCGGCCCTCTGCCGCATATTTCACCTGGGACGCCGGGTTCTTCGATAGGCGAACCTGAGCCTTCCTCGAGTCTAGTTTCCATGTTGAGGCCGCCCATACCGGCTGACCCCAGCTTCGAAGTTGCGTCCTTGGCCTTCAATATTGTGTGGTAAGGAGCCAGTTCAGTCTGGCCGTAATAGTTGTAGACTTTTGCGCCAGGGAATTTCTCGAGGATTTCTTTTAGTATTTCCACGGGCATTATTGATGCGCCGTAGTAGCATTTTGTAAGTGAGGAGAGATCGTATTTCTTGAAATCGGGATGTCTGAGAATCGCTATCCAAACAGTAGGTGGGGCAAAAAACATGGTCGCCTTGTATGTGGCTATATTCTTGAGTATCTGGCCGATGTCCGGCCCCATCATTATGTTCGTGCCTCCCAGGAGGAAAACAGGGTTCATAAATACGTCCCGCTGGGCGCAGTGGTAAATCGGCAACGCGTTGATGCTGATGTCGTCGCTGTCATACTGACCGTCTGTGATACATCCCATGTAATGGGATAGCAACGCCTGATTGCTGATGATCACTCCTTTGGGCAGAGATTCCGTGCCACTCGTATAGGTCATCTGACAAGGGTCCTCTATGTGAAGAACACCCTCAGGTTCGTCGGTTGGGTAGTCCTTGACCCAACTGTCAAAGTCCCTGAATCTATCATTGATTGGGGCTAGCCCAGCTCCCTGGTTTGACCAAATAAGGGTTTTCACAGATGGAATTTCATCAAGAATGTCTTTTACGAGGTCATATAAAGAATCTTCCACTATGAAAACCTTACTTTCGGAGTGATTTATACAGTAAGAAATGTCCTTGCCCCTTAAGAGATAATTGATGGCCAGGTAAACTCCTCCAATTTTACAACATCCGAACCACGTCAGAACATGGTGGATGGTGTTGTGAGCAAGAATGGCAACACGATCATATTTCTCTACCCCTAATCCACGTAGCGCATTGGCGGTACGATTACATTCATCCTCCATTTGGCTGTAGCTGAGACTCTTGTCGCCATAAATCATAGCCGTCTTGTCTGGGGAATGATATCGGGTTCTGCGGATCATATCTCCTATGACCCAGCGATTGGTCCTGTTGTATCTGTCCATCAGGAATTCCAGATTCTCTTTGTTGAGCGATTTGAATCGCGCTCTTTCTCCTTCAGTCAATTCGGTTACGAGTTTTGACATTTATTGTGTAACTCCTTCCATTTAGCAGACTCCATTACATTCTTTACCATACATCTTGCGTTACCATGATTCAAAAAGTCTTTTCCAAAAAAGTCCGCCATGTAGAGATTTCTCAGCGACTTCTCATAGGACGGCGCCTAGGAGTTTGAAGGTTGCGATTGAGCCTCGGATATCAGATCTGAGAGCTTTTTCACAAAAATACGTTCATAGTTCCTTGTGACGATGTAGTTTTTAATTCCGAACACCGTACTAGCCGCCCCAAAGACAACTAGCGTTCCATCCAGAATTGTCCACAACCCAAAGCCGAAATAACGCATAAGCCCTAACCCCAGGGCAATGAAAGCCAGACCGGTCCTGATGAAAGCAAGCTCGGTTCGGCCTTTAGCGAGAACGGAGCGGTACGTGGACAACACCGTCCGATTGCTCGCAAGTTCATTACGCTGTGCCGCAAGAGTAGTTCGGGTTTCTGACAAACTGGTGCGTTTCGAGGCCAAATCCGTTCTTGTGTTGGCTAGGGATGTCCTGTCCTTGGCGTAACCAGTTCTGTATTCCGACAGTTCGGTTCTTTTTTCGGCAAGCTCGGTGCTTTTGGCGCTGAACTTGGTCTGTTGTCTAGCAAGGTCAGTACGTTCTTCAGATAACTCGGTACGCAAATCAGCGCTTACGGTTCTTTTTTCAGCAAGTTCGGCGCTCTTGGCCACCAATTTTGTCTGTTGTCTTGCCAGGTCGGTGCGTTCCTCGGACAAATCGGTTCGTAAGTCGGCGCTAGCGGTGCGTCTGGCCGCCAGATTGTTTGTCTGCGCCATCATATCGATCAAGCTCTCGGTGAGACGGTTTTCTTCTTCAGCTAATTCGATCAGGACCTTCATAACCTGTTGTTCATCGACTTTTTTCGGCATATGTCACTCTCCTGAATAATGGCGAACATCAACCAGAGGTTTTTGCAAGTCCGGTTCAATGCGGATATTATACAATCATGTCTTTGGAGTTAACAGGGCGTCGAATTAGGTAGATGGGGATTGAAATCTCAGGCCGAATGGATAGATTATTAAAGATGTGGTTGAGTGACGAGCTGTTTTTGCAAATAGCCAGGACTCATCCAGACATTTTATCAGAAGTCATTAAGGAGTCACCGAATGAAAATCGTCGCTATCTTGGGTAGCCCAAGGTCGAAGAGCAACAGCAGTGGACTGGCCTTAAAAATCCTCGAGAAGGCCAAAGAGCTTGGGGCCGAAACTCAGGAATTTGTTCTCAATAAGCTTCAATACAAGGGATGTCAGGCCTGTGAAACATGCAAGACCAAGCTTGACCACTGTGTGCTGAAGGATGACCTGACGCAGGTACTTGATGCGATTCATCAGGCGGACGCGGTAATACTGACTAGTCCCAACTATTTTGGTGAGGTTTCCGGTCAGTTTAAGTCATTTTTCGACAGGACATATTCGTTTCTGAACCCGGATTTCACTAGCCGTCTTACGCCTGGAAAATCATCGGTCCTAATATTTGCACAAGGGCAGTCCAACCTGAACTTATACGCTGATGTGTATCCACGTTATGAAATGTGGCTGAAACGGTACGGATTCGCCAACAACTATTCATTGCGAATGAATGGGCCAAGACCGGCCGGATCATTCTCTGAGAGGCAGGATTTAATCACCGAAGCCGAATCAATTGCGCAGAAACTTGTTGAACCGGCTCCTACAGCTTCATCGGACAAGTGGTAACCTTCTACGAGTTTGAAATATGAGGGCAGGGGGGTGTCCAAAACTTTAGGTGGAGGCATCCCAGCGTCCTGCCCTGATCTCAAGTCATTTTGTTTCATTTGAAATTTCTTCAATTTCCTTGGTATTGCATTCCTGTTCGGATGCGGCGACTACGGAACGATTGCGACCCTGCATGAGCACATAAAGAACAGGGATGAAAAAAATCCCGAGCAACGTCACGCTCAACATGCCTGAGAAAACGGCTGTCCCCACAGATCTACGGCCGACCGCCCCAGCTCCGGACGCTACCACAAGCGGGAAAACACCCAGGATAAAAGCGAAGGATGTCATGATGATGGGCCTGAAACGAACTTTTGCTCCTTCGACAGCAGCTTCGAGAAGCCCCTTTCCTTTCGCTCGTTCGTCTCTGACAAATTCCACAATGAGGATGGCGTTTTTTGCGGCCAAAGCTACCAAGAGAACCAAGCCAACCTGAGTGTAAATGTTGTTATCCATCCCCCTAATCATAAGTCCAATGGCGGCGCCCAAAACAGCTAGTGGAACTGTCAAGACAACTGCTATTGGATCTGTCCAGCTTTCGTAGAGAGCCGCCAATATAAGGATGACGATCAGAATCGCCATCACAAATGTGATAGTGCCTTTTCCCTCCGCCTTTTTTTCCTGATAAGCCATGTTGGTCCAGTCGTAACCCATCCCTGGAGGCAATATCTGTCGAGCCAGATCCTCCATAGCGTCGAGCGCTTGGCCAGAGCTATATCCGGGCGCAGCCTCGCCCATGACCTTAGCCGTAGGAAACATATTGTACCTGTCCACTCGCATCGGTCCAACATCATTGCGAGCGGTCAATATTGTGCCGAGCGGAATCATGTCGCCTTCGATATTTCTGACAAAAAGCCTGGAAATGTCCTCCGGCTTTCTCCTAAAAGGGCTTTCGGCCTGAACCCTCACCTGCCATGTCCTGCTGAATTTGTTGAAGTCGTTAACATAGGTCGAACCGAGATAAGTTTGAAGCGTATCGAAAACGCTCTGCAAGGGAATCTTCAGCGTCATGGCCTGAGTTCGGTCAATATCTAGAAAAATATTTGGGTATGTGGCCCGGAAGGTAGCGTGAACTGACTGGAGATCCGGTTGGGAATTTGCCGCTAGCGCCAGTTGTGATCCAGCCCGCTCGAGGGCGTCAAATCCAAGCGAAGCCTTGTCTAGCAATTGCATCTCAAATCCTCCTCCTGTTCCAAGTCCTAGAATAGGAGGAAACGTATAGGGAAAAACTATACCATCCTGAATTTTGTTAAACTGCTCGGAGAGCTTCTTCATGATAGCTTCTCGGGTTAACCCATGTTTGTCTCTTTCCTCCCAAGGTTTAAGCGGTATCAGCATCGTGGCCAGGTTTGATCGCGCAGCGTCTATAACGGAGAAACCGATTAAAGCGCACCATGATTTTATCCCCTGAGTCTTTTCAACAATTCCGGCGACACGCTGAACGACATCAGTTGTTCTTTCCATACTCGCCCCATCCGGCATCTGGATATTGACCAAGACCAGACCATCATCCTCTAGAGGGAGAAAACCGAGAGGAACCTTCATTAGAGTCATCCCGCTGAACGCCACCAAACAAATAAAAAGAACAATAGCCATGGCGACCCGCCGAACGCTGATAGACACAACCTTCGAGTACGAATCGGTCAGTGTACCGAAAAAGCCGTTAAATTTATTGAAGAACCGGTTCTTGGGGCCTTTTTCTGGGCGTAACATCAGTGAGCAAAGCGCTGGGCTAAGGGTAAGAGCGTTCACTGCGCTAAAAAGGACCGTAACGGCTATGGTCAGAGAGAACTGCCTGAAAAGTTCACCTGTGATTCCGCTAAGAAAAGCAGGTGGAAGAAATACCGCCATAAGCACACATGTGATTCCTACTATCGCTCCCGTTATTTCATCCATGGCCCTAATGGCTGCGTCTCTTGCAGACAAGCGGAATTCGGTCATGTTTCGCTCGACATTCTCAACCACGACTATCGCGTCGTCCACCACCAGACCAATTGCGAGAACCAGACCAAATAGAGTGATCATATTGATTGAGAATCCCAATAGGGACATCACGGCGAAAGTGCCGATTATAGAAACAGGGATTGTAATTACGGGTATTATCGTTGCCCGCCAGCTCTGAAGGAAGATAAAGACCACCAAAACCACGAGCAAAAAAGCTTCGAGAAGAGTTATAACAACCTCTTTTACCGACGCCCGAACAAAATCCGCAACCTCATATACAATTTGATGTTCCAGCCCCTTGGGAAAGTCCTTTCTCAGTTGTTCGATGGCAGTATGAATTTGCTTGGTGACATCCATCGCATTAGAGCCCGGTGACTGATAAATCATCATCGTTGCGGCGGGTTGGCCTTGGTATAAGGATGAAAAATCATAGGCTTTTCCGCCCAATTCGACTTGAGCTACATCCTTTACTCTGGTTACGCGTGTCCCCTGTCCGGTCTTGACTATTATGTCTTCAAATTGTTTTACATCAGCAAGCCGTCCCAGAGTATTGACAGAAAGCTGAAGCATTTGCCCTTTCGGAACGGGTGGCTGACCTAGCTGACCTGCAGCCACCTGCACATTCTGGTTCTTGATGGCGTTGACTACGTCCTCTACAGTAAGATTGCGAGATTCCAGTTTGTCTGCGTCCAGCCATATTCTCATCGAATAGTCTTTGCTGGGGTACAGGTTTATATTTCCCACTCCGGAAATACGACTGAGAACATCCTTGATGTATATCGTTACATAATTTGTCACAAACAGGTCATCGTATTTCCCGTCCGGTGAATACACGGTCAGAATCATAACGAGTGAACTGGAGACTTTTTTGGTAGTGACCCCCTGACGCTGAACCTGTTCCGGCAATTGCGCCATCGCTGCTGAAACACGGTTCTGAGTCAGGACAGTATCCATATCTATGTTCGTCCCCAGAGCAAAGGTGACGTTGAGGGTATAAGATCCGTCTGCTGCGCTCTGGCTTGACATGTAGAGCATATTGTCAACGCCATTCACCTGTTGCTCAATAGGAGCGGCGACTGTTTCGGCAATAACATTGGGGGCAGCTCCAGGGTACGATGCTGTCACTTGCACAACCGGTGGAACTATTTCGGGATATTGCGCTATGGGCAGCGCAAAGATGGACATGATTCCAACAAGCACAATAAGGATTGAAATTACCGATGCGAATATGGGTCTGTTGATGAAAAAACGACTCAACATGATGGGATCTCCACTACTTCTGGGAGAGAGGAGGTTGCTGTTCGGGCTTGGCCTTTGACTCTTTCTGGTTAGCGGTATTGTTTGTAATGACCTTACCTCCAGGTCTGGCTCGCTGAACGCCATTCACTATTACCCAATCATCCTTATTGAGACCATCTTGAATTACTCGGAGGACACCATCTAGTTGACCTGTTTTCACCAGCTTTTGCTCGACAATATTGTCTTTGTTTACCACCATCACATAACTGCCTGCCTGTGAGACCGCAACTGCTATGTCTGGAACAAGCAGCGCATTACGTTTTTGCGTGGGAACTCTAACTCTTCCAAACATGCCCGGCATGAGTTTTCCCGTTTCGTTTGAAAATATCGCCCGTGCCTGTAGCGTACCCGTCTTGGGATCAAGTTCTGGGTCCCAGAAATCTACGGTTCCCTTGTGAGCAAATTCTTGTTCATTGCTCAGAGAGAGATAAGCAGGAATACCGAGGCCCGTCTTTCCGGATTTGACATTTTTTGATGGGGCCGTATTCAAGAGTGTCAGCACATCTCGCTCGCTAAGATTGAAATAAACATAAATGGAGTCTTCGTTGACCACCTTGGTGAGTAGTGTTTCATTCGAGGCTCCCACCAAGTTGCCGACGTCTACTAGATTGCGACTAACCCGACCATGGATTGGGGTTGTCACCCTGCAGTAATCGAGATCCAATTTTGCCTTTTCCAAGTCTGCTTCGGATATACCTACCTGGGCCTTAGATAATCCCTCCTCAGCTTTCTGTTCATCGTACTTTAACTGACTAATTGACCCTGTGGACAATAGTTCTTGGGCGCGCCTCAAATTGGTCTCTCTAAGGATGTCTTCCGCCTTTTTCCCCTGGAGTTGGGCCTCATACTGGTCTAACTGAGCCTTGTACATCCTGGGGTCGATGGTGAAAAGTAGATCGCCCTTTTTCACTTTGGAGCCCGGAGTAAAATCAACACTTTCAAGCCACCCCTTGACTCGGGCCCGAATTTCAACAGACTCAACCGCTGCCGTCGTTCCTGAAAGTTCCAGAAAATCAGTGACTTCCTTTTCGATCGGGAGATTTATGGTGACTTCAGGCGAAGGAAGTTCACGTGCGTGGCGTTTGTTATCGCAGCCGACGATGGCGATACACAAAATAAACAGGATCAGTAACCTGGATTGAGCTGCAATTGAAGGATTCATTGGAGACTCCTGATAAAGATGAACGGATTCTGTGTAGCCCCTCTCCTGTTTGCGCATAAGGAGAAGGCGATCAAAGGAAATCGCTACACGCTATTTTTTAAATACCAACCATTAAATAGATCTCATTTCCTCTTGAATTTCTGCATCGCCACATACAACGCAGGGGTGAAAAATACCCCCAGCATGGTAACACCAAGCATTCCAGCGCATACGGCCGTGCCCAGCGCTTGTCGACTCGCTGCGCCTGCGCCCTGAGCGATCACCAGAGGTGAAACTCCCACGATAAATGCGAAAGACGTCATCAGGATGGCCCTGAAGCGCAATCTAGCTCCTTCGACAGCAGCTTCAATAGCAATCATTCCACCAGCTTGTTTCTCTCTTGCAAACTCGACCACCAGAATAGCATTCTTCGCTGATAGTCCCACGAGTAGCACCAACCCGACCTGAGTGTAGAGATTGTTGTCCATTCCTCGAATCATGAGGCCTGTTACAGCCCCTAGAACGGCAAGTGGAACTACTGCGACAACCGCTATAGGGTCGATCCAGTTTTCATATTGCGCTGCCAGTATCAGCACAACTATCAAAATCGCCAGACCAAATACTATAAGAATCTGCCCGCCAACTTTCTGCTCCTGGTAAGCCATTCCAGTCCATTCGTACCCGGTTCCTGGAGGAAGAATTTCTTCAGCTAGTGTTTCCATAGCCTTGAGAGCCTGGCCCGAACTGGCCCCTTCCGCGGGTCCACCCAAAATTCTCACTGCAGGAAACATATTGTATCTATCAATACGTAGTGGTCCCAGAGAATACTGAATCTTCGCGAGTGTGCCTACAGGGACCATCTGACCTTCAAGGTTTCTTACCTGAAGCCGGGCAATGTCTTCCGGGCTGGAGCGGTATTTTGCAGCAGCCTGGACCATAACCTGCCACGTCCGCCCGAATTGGTTAAAATCATTAACATAAGTCGACCCCATGAATGCCTGTAACGTGTCAAAGACGGATTGCAAAGGGACGTGAAGGCTCATGGCTTTCACTCTGTCAATATCCACAAAAATCGCCGGCACTCCTGGTCTGAAAGTTGTGTTGACGGACCTTACATAAGCATTCTGTTGGGCGTCCCTGACCATCTGACCCGCTGCCTGGCCTAGGGCTTGGAGGCCAATGCCGGCCCTGTCTTCGATCCACATTTCAAATCCACCGCTTTGACCTAGACCTGAGATAGGAGGCCTCGAAAAAGGGAAAATAATGGCCTCCTGAATCTCGGAAAACCGCTGAGACAACTCGTCAAAAATGGCCTGTTTGGTCAAGCCCTTTTTGAGTCGCTCATCCCAGGGGGCAAGCGCTACAAAACCGCTTCCGAGAGTTGGTCCTGTTCCATCCAAAATGGATGATCCAGGAAGAACCGAATAGCATGCGACCCCAGCAGTGGTTTTTATAATCTCCATCACTTTTTTCATAACTGCGTCTGTCCGTTGCAGTGAAGCTCCATCTGGCAGTTGAGCGTTCAGCATTATAAGGCCGTCATCTTCCGCAGGAAGAAATCCGGTGGGAACTTTGGTAAAACCGTAATACGTCAGTCCTAAAGCAGCCATCCAGCAAACAATCATCACAGGAACATGCCTGACGAGAAAACTCACTATGGTAGTGTAAATCGCTGTAAGCCTTGCGAAGACCGCTTCGAATCCCCTGAAAAAAAGATTTTTCGTTTTTTCTTCTGGAGGTCTCAGCCAAAGAGCGCACTGCACCGGTTTCAATGTGAGGGCGTTGATTGCGCTAAGCAGAGTCGTAACAGCAATGGTGAGAGAGAACTGTCTATAAAGTTGACCGGAAATCCCGCTCAAAAATGAGGCTGGCACAAACACAGCCATGAGGACGAGAGTAATCCCGATAATTGCGCCAGTGATTTCGTCCATGGCCCTTATTGAAGCTTCTTTCGGGGAAAGGCCATGCTGGATAATGTTTCTGTCAACGTTCTCCACAACTACAATCGCGTCGTCCACCACAATTCCAATGGCGAGAACCAGCCCAAACATGGTCAGCATGTTGATCGAAAAACCCATTACGTACAACAGGGCAAAAGCGCCCACGATCGAAACGGGGATGGTTGTCGCTGGAACTAGTGTCGCTCTCCAATCCTGGAGAAAGATGAAAACTACAATGAAGACCAGTATAAAAGCCTCAATAAGCGTGATCACGACCTCTTTGATTGAGGCTCTGACAAACTCAGATGTTTCATAAACAATCTTATAATCAACTCCCTGGGGGAAACTCCGTTTCAGGTCGTTCATCGTCTGTCGCACTTCGTCAGCCACATTGAGAGCGTTGGATCCCGGTGTCTGGTAAACAACTATTGTCACGGAAGGCATGCCATTGTAATAGGACATGGTATCGTAGCTTTTCGCGCCCAATTCCACCCGGCCTATGTCATGCACATGAACGAGACTCCCACCCTGGCCAGTTTTGACAATTATCTCTCCAAACTGCTCAGGATCGGTTAATCTACCAAGGGTATTGACCTGAAGGTCCATCACCTGACCCCGAGGGGCTGGTTCTTGACCGACTCGTCCGGCGGCTACCTGAACATTCTGGTTTTTTAGAGCGCTTACCACATCGTTAGTGGTCAGGTTGTTGTACTCGAGCTTGTCCGGATCCAACCAGATCCTCATGCTGTAGTCTTTTGCGGGGAAGACGCCCAAATCCCCAACGCCGCGCAATCGGTTGAGTTGGTCTTTTACAGTCGTAGTCACGTAATTCGTCAGAAAAAGATCGTCATGTGAGGCGTCAGGAGAATATAGGCTCAGCACTGTGACGAAGGACGTGGATGCTTTTTTGGTGTTGACTCCTTGTCGCTGGACCTCCGGTGGGAGAGTTGCCATGGCCCACGCTACCCTGTTCTGCACCAACACTGTCGCCATGTCGATGTTTGTGCCTAACTCAAAAGTGATCTTGAGGGTATAGGAACCATCTATACCGCATGTGCTGGACATATAGATCATGTTTTCTACGCCATTGACCTGCTGCTCAATTGGAGCCGCCACTGTGTCCGAGACTACTTTCGGACTTGCTCCGGGATAGGACGCTGTTACCTGAACCATCGGCGGCGTAATCTCTGGAAATTGAGCGATTGGCAGAGAAAAAATACATACCGCCCCAGCCACCATGATTAGTATTGAGACGACGGAGGCAAAAACCGGTCGATTTATAAAAAAACGGCTGAGCATAATATTCTTCTCCGTTTATTTCTTTTCGGGATTTTCTTTTTGTTGACCGGTATTTTCGCCAATGGAAGCGGACGTGGATATCGGGTTAACAGGTGAGCCAGGTCTGGCTCTTTGTAACCCTGATATTATGACTCTGTCTTCCGGGAGAATCCCATCGTCAATGACTCTCATTCCGTTAGGCTCTTCCTGTCCCATTTTTATTCTTTTTTGTCTGACGATATTTTTACTATCAACCACTAGAAGATATCTTCCACCCTGATCGAACTGAATAGCGGCTTCGGGAACAAGAAGAGCTTTAAATTGTTGGAGTGGAACGCGAATTCTGGCGAACATGCCAGGCAGGAGTAAGCCATTCGGGTTGGAGAAAATCGCCCGAAATTGAACAGTTCCTGTAGAAGGATTGACCATGGTATCGGTGAAATCAAGACGCCCCTCGTGTGGGAAACCCTCCTCGTCCGCTAGACCCAGGAAGACCGGGATCTTGGCGACCGTATGTGGTTCAGGGTTCCTAGGGAGCGGATACATGCGCTTGAGAAACAAGAGATCCAGTTCACTGACGTTAAAGTAGCAATAAACCGATTCGTCATTGACAACTGTTGTTAAAAGGGTCTTTTCAGTGGCCCCTACCAGGTTACCTATGTCGACATAATTTCGGCTCACTCTCCCATCGATAGGTGAAGTAACTTGTGTATATTCCAGGTTGAGCTTTGCCTGGTCGAGATTGGCCGCAGTCAAGTCAACGTCGGCTTTTGAAACTTCACTTTTGGAAGTGGCCTGTTGGAGTTTCAGCCAGCTAATCGCCTCTTTTGACTCTAGCGATTTCGCTATTTCTTCATCAACCTTGGCAAGTTTTAAGGAGGCCTGTTTGGCTTCGAGTTGGGCTGCCGCTTCGTTCACAGAGGCCTGATATTGCCGTGGATCGATAACAAAAAGGAGAGCTCCTGCCTTTACTTTCTGTTTGGGCTCGAAATTGATTTTTTCGAGAAAACCGGCCACACGGGCTCTGATATCAACGTATTCGAGGGCAGCGGTTGTTCCAGTATAATCGAGATGTTTCTGAGCCTCAGTCTGGACAGGAAAGCTTACGGTTACCGTGGGGATCTTGACTGCCTTTTTCTCCGTCTCTTTTTGACAGCCAAGAACAGCAATGACCAGTAAAGCAATCAATGAGGTTACAGAAAGCCTGTACAGTGAGCCCATAATTTACTCCTCGACGAATCCCATCAAACTACCAGGTGTAGCTTGTCTAATTGAATGACGACCCACTACTCTATAGTCGTCTCTTGATCAACCACGTATAGAGGATACCAAAATTCATGATGCAAGAGGAAAGAGTTTTCTTGCCCAAGAAAGTCTCCGAATTAGTTATCGATCCAATCCCTAACAATCCGATCAATGTGAGCCAGTTTTTTCAAAAAGATTTGAGAAATACTTTCCATAATGGGCAGATAAGAAATCCCCATTGAACGACCGATGACCTGTAACCACAAGCGAGAGTTTTATCGTGTGTTCAAAAGAAATAGTCTGTCTTCCGGCAGGTAAAAATAGCAGACTTGCTTTGCACAAAGATTGAGTTTAGTGTAGAGGCCTTTCGTTATTGTTATTTCAATATGATTTTCAAGATTAACAGGTTCGACCATAATCGTGAGAAAAGCGCCGTTTTCAAAAACCTCCATGACAATCCCTTTAATCAGATTGCACGAATTCTGCGCAACATGCTCCAGTGGAAGAATTTCTATGTCTTCGGCCCTGATGCCAAGAATGAATTCAGCCTGTGTTACAATCTTCGTGTTTTTGTCGCGAAGACGTAACCTTTCTGTTGAAACAGTCAAGGTTGTATCAAGTTCACCACAATAGAGCGATACGAATTCCCCTGTGATCTTTTTGATTTTGCTGGAGAATTGGTTTCTTATTCCTAAAAAGTTTGCAACCTCCACACTCTGGGGGTATTGGTAGACTTCTCTCTTGCTCCCCTGCTGACGGAGGTTGCCGTCTATGATAACGCTTATGGCATCACCAAGAAAGAAAGCTTCTTCCAGATCATGAGTAACCATCAATATGGCAAGGTGGTATCTTTTTTGTAAGTCTTTAAGAAGGTACCACAATTCCTTCTTCAGGCTTTCGTGCAGAGCCGAAAGCGGTTCGTCCAAAATCAAGTAATTACAGCCGGATGCAACAGCCCTGGCGAGAGCCGTCCTTTGGCGTTCTCCACCGCTTAGGTTTTTTACGGAACGATCCAGGAGGCGCCCGATCCCCAAGGAATCAATCAGCTCTTCTACAATTCTGTTTTCAAAGCTTTGTTTACCGCCTCTAATTCTGATTGGATAAAGGATATTCTGTCTGACGGTCATGTGTGGGAACAAGGCCAGATCTTGCGGTACGTAAGAAAGACCTCGTTGTTCCAACGGAAGGCAAGTTATGTCTTTGCCTTCCAAAATAACTTTCCCTGTCTGTGGATTTCTCAACCCGATGACGGATTCCAGAAGGAGCGTCTTGCCGCTGCCGGTGGGGCCGAGTATAACGTGACACGATGACGGGAGCACAGTGAGGGAGACGTTGCTCAAAACAAAGGTTCCAGCTCTTGCCGAGAGGCCTGTAACCTCAAGCATACGAAGCGCCTCTGGAGAGGAGGCGGACGACATAGAGGATGCTGAGCCCGATGGATACCAAGATCAGGATTAAGATTACGGATCCTTCTATCTCTGCGCTGGAGAGTCTCATAAATATTGCAATTGGAAGNGTCTCGGTTTTCATTGCCATTGATCCTGCTATGGTAATGGTAGCGCCGAATTCCCCCAACGCCTTTGCCCATGACAGAATGGACGCTGCTAAGATGCCTCGCCTGCTCAACGGGAGCGTTATAGTGAGAAAGGCTTTACCCGGCGAGGCTCCGAGGGTCCGGGCCACCGCTTCGTACCGGACAGGTATCTCGTCCATCGCTGCCTTAATCAATCTTGTGGTAACACCGCACACGGTAAGGAATTGAGCCAGGACAATGCCGTAGAAAGTGAAGACGAACTGAGGCCCGTGATCCTGTATCCACAAACCGAGAGGATTATTAAAGAAAATCAATAACATTGCGCCTAGGGCCGCTGGCGAAACTATCATGGGTAGCTCAAGAATCGTGTCGGCAGCCCTCTTGCCCGGGAAGTCATATCTGGACAAAGCAAATGCTGATGGAATAGCAATCAGCACGGAGAGGAGAGTGCTGATAGAAGCGGCGATAATGCTCAATTGTATGGAAAAGAGCGTTCTTTCGGAGCGTAGAGTATCCCACAATGTCTCGCCCCGAAAGAAATAGAACAGGGACAAAATAAGAAGCGTATAAATACCGAACGTGGCGATTGAAAATGCGATTGAAATCTTCTTAAAGGTCATTTTTTTATCCATTCCTGGGGAACCACGTACTCACCGCCCACCGGTTTTTTCTCCCCGACCCAAGCAGTGGCCTCCTCGGCGCTCATGAAGTAATGGTATTTCATGAATATCTTCTTGCCATCCTCAGACAAGAGAAAGTCAATGAACTTCTGAGCCAACGGACGGTTCGAGGTGTACTTCGATATGGCAATGGGAATGTATCCGATACGGATGACTTGGGCCTTGTCGAGCGGGATTGTCTCGATCCGCCCTGGATCCCAATAGTGAAAAACTCGCCA
>WSSedB1CaDRAFT_10000620_pt1 | contig 14874 bp, 10 predicted proteins | sample WetSurSB1Cattail_FD_9460 | JGI IMG/M metagenome (IMG submission 9460)
GCCATATCTTCAACTTCCTCGAGGTTCAGACCTGCTAGTGGCTCGTCCAATAGGATTAGTTCCGGTTTTACCGCTAGGGCCCTTGCCAGTTCTATTCTCTTCTGAAGACCATACGGAAGCATTCCGGTAACCTCGTTACGGACCGCCTCGATCTCCAAAAGATCTATTATTTCTTCTTCAATGAATTTTCTGGTTTTGATTTCCTCACGAGAAGTTTTGCCCCAATACAAGCATGAGCTTAAAATACCGGAATTTAAATGCAAGTGTCGTCCTAAACGAATGTTGTCAAGAACTGTCATACCTCCAAACAACTCTATCTTTTGGAAGGTTCTTGACAGACCCATTGACGCCCGCCGATGTGGAGAAAATTTGCTTATATCAACTCCCTTGAAGAAAAGTTGACCTTTTTTGGGATGATAAAGGCCATTGACGCAGTTCATCATGCACGTCTTGCCAGCTCCGTTAGGGCCTATGATCGAAAAAATCTCTCCCTTGCGCACTTCAAAACTGACGTTGGTTAGCGCTGCCACCCCATGGAACGATAGAAAGATGTTCTTCGCCTCAAGTATGACTTCCGACATTCAATATCCCCTTTGTGAATCGCGTATGAAAATTTAGCGCCCTTGCGACGGAACAAGTTATTTCCAGTAGCTTAGTTCTGAGCAAACTTAGAGTGTTTCAGCCGATCAGCCGACTGAACTACCTACATGAAGACCAGAATATAAGGCTACCAAAAATAGCTGTTACGATCAACCTATTGTTGATCCGACTACTCGACGCGACTTTTATCAGCCAACAACATGTCTTGAATCAAAGAAATCGGGAAGAGTGGTTTCCCACGGCTCTGACATGGATCTACGTTCATGTCACCAATTATACGCGGACAAGGAACCCCTAACGGTTCAGAATCCAAAGTATTCAAATCAGAGGCCACGCCACTTACTTGTTCGACGCTGTACGATCGTAGCGTGCAGCGATTAGAAATGTTCATATGGTTAGATTGTATATTAAATCGATGTGTCATTACTGGACTGATCATGAATAATCAGGGGTTGAAAAGTCAAGACCAAAAATGTTATAGGAGGAATGTTTTTGATTTCACCCTGAATTTTCTCCTAAATAAAGTCGTTTTTTTTTGACTGCATCGGGTCTTCCAAGCAATTTTCGTTGTTGAAATTGGACCTGACAGCATTGGAAAATTGAAAGTGATTGCGTCAACGTTGCATATCGATTTGTTCACCATGATGAACTCGGTGGATATTTTATCTTGGCAACCCCAGTTAGCGCATGACGTAAACTTTGACCATCCAACCATGGAAATACAAAGTCGTTTCCCGCGTCTAGGCTATGAGGCTTGAGCCGACGACTATGCGAATAAAACAATAAGTCCCTTTACTTACTTCTCAATGGAGGAAAACCACATGAGTGAAGAGAGCGCCCTCTTGAAAGAGTCGCGCGACGGCGTGTTAATCTTGAAAATAAACCGACCCAACGCGTTAAACTGTTTCAACATGCCTCTCCTTGAGTCTTTTCAAGCCACGGTAAACCAGATCGCGTTTGATCAATCAGTTAAGGTGGTTGTGATCACGGGCTCTACTGAAGGGAAGAACTCATTTAGCACGGGGGCGGATTTAAAAGAACGCGCCGGAATGACCCAGGATCAGGTAAGATTTTATATCCGAACCATTCGAGATTTATTCACCTCTGTGGAGGAACTTCCCAAACCGGTAATCGCAGCCGTAAACGGATACGCCTTTGGAGGAGGCCTGGAACTTGCTTTAGCCTGCGATATAAGGATCGCATCCAACAATGCGGTTGTGGGACTTACTGAAACATCACTTGCCGTCATCCCCGGCGCTGGTGGGACTCAGCGCTTACCGCGAATCGTCGGAATGGCCCGAGCAAAGGATATGATTTTTAGAGCAAGAAGAATCACAGCTCAACAGGGCCTAGAGTATGGACTTTTTCTGGAGGTGGTAGAACCTTCAGACCTACTTGCCAGATCTACGGAGATTGCGTCTGAGATAGCTCACAACGGTCCGGTAGCGCTGGCGCAGGCCAAATACGCTATAAATAAGGGGACAGAAGTAAGTCTTCCAGTAGGACTCGCTATAGAATCGAACGCATATGCCGTCACCATCCCAACTAAAGATCGTGTAGAAGGTCTAACCGCCTTCAGAGAGAAACGAAAACCAGTATACAAAGGAGAATAGACGGAGGACCACAAATGAGCGCTCACCAACTCAACTATCCCAAAAAAGTTCAGATCAACGACATCACGGTTCGTGACGGATTCCAACATGAAGAAATCTGGATTCCTACGGAAGCGAAGCTGTTCTATCTGGAAGAACTGATTCTTTGTGGAATTAAACACCTGGAAGTGACCAACTTGGGGAACCCTCGGTCAATGCCACAGTTCAAGGACGCTGAGGAACTGCTCAAGAATCTCAGAGGTTCTAAAAAGCTCTCCAGGGCTGGGGTCAATTGGGATGACATCACGCTAACGGCCATCACAATCAGGGAAAAGGCCGTCGATCGTGCCATAGCGGCTAAAAAGGAAGGATGGGGACCTGATCGAATTCTAATGATGGTTTCCACTGACGAAGAACACCATTTTGCAAACTCTGGAACAACTCTCCCTGCATACTGGGATGAAGCTAAGAGGTGCATTGAGAAAGCAAAAGATGTCGGCATCAAGATGAACGGCACGGTTTCTACAATATGGGGATCCCCTATTTCTGGACCAACCAGACTGGAAGACGCAGTAGAGTTTACCAAAAGATGGTTGGAGATTGGGGCCTACGACATAGAGCATGCTGATCACGACGGAAGCGCTCCTCCAAATCAGGTCTACAAATATTATTCGATGATCCTGGAAGCTATACCGGATCGAACTCTGCACATTGCGCATTTTCATGTTACCCGAGGGTGGGGAACAGCCAACTGTCTGGCCGCCTTACAGGCAGGCGTAGAGATTTTTGAAGCGACCCTCGGAGGGCTTGGCGGTCAACCTGCAAACTTTCTTGATCGTGTCCCTGTATCCGGGACGGGATCATATTATTACCGGGACCCGAACGTAGTGGGGTTGCAGTGCATTGAAGACATGACTGTCATGATGGATGAAATGGGAATTGAAACCGGGATTGACGTAGACAGATTGTTGGATCTCGGAACCATGATGGAGAAAACCATCGGCAGAAGACTCAGATCAGAATCCATTCTGAATCGTAGAATCCCAAAGGAGCCTCGTCCGGAATACAAAAGGAAGGGTCTATCTGAATTGAAAAAGAAATTTGGAGAAGCTTCTGATCAAAAAATACCATCGTCTTGGCCGGAAAAATCCGTTTACAGATCTCGGGAGGACTGACATGAAGCCTCTGTGGACTCCATCGGCAGAAAAGATTCAGAATTCGAACTTGATTAGCTTTATCATTAGGGTAAACGAAAAATATACCCTGACAATTTCCAATTACCATGAACTGTACCAATGGTCTGTTGACTGTCGTGAGAGCTTTTGGGAAACAGTCTGGGAATTTGGGGGAATAATTGCGTCTGAGCCTTATCAGGAAATCCTTAAAGACACACCTGAGATGATTGGCGCCAAATGGTTCATTGGAGCAAAGCTGAATTTTGCCGAAAATCTTCTTAGGTTCAGGGATGATAACATCGCTCTGGTATTTAAGGGTGAAGGGCAACCAGTTCGAAAAATGACTTACGCCGAACTCTACGACGCCGTGGCTCGAATGGCCGCGTCACTCAGGGCCGCAGGGGTTACTGTAGGTGATAGGGTAGCGGGTTACGTGCCTAACATGAGCGAAACCATCGTAGCAATGTTAGCGACTACCAGCATCGGAGCGATTTGGTCGTCATGCTCCCCTGATTTCGGAATTAAGGGCGTTCTGGACCGCTTTGGACAAATCGAACCAAAAATTCTCTTCACCGCTAATGGTTATTATTACAATGGTAAGAGTCACGATTGTCTGGAAAAGATCGCCGGTATTATCAGCAAACTCCCCAGCATCCAGAAAGTTGTCGTCATTCCCTATACTCAGGAAAGCCCCGATCTGAGCATAGTCCCCAACGCAGTCCATTTCGGGGATTTCATGTCCAAAGAAAAAGGGCTAGCCATCGCATTCGAACAACTCCCTTTTGACCACCCCCTGTACATAATGTATTCGTCCGGGACCACCGGCTTGCCCAAGTGCATGGTCCACGGAGCTGGCGGAACCTTGATTCAGCACCTCAAGGAGCTTCTACTGCATTGTGATCTGAAGCGAGAAGACAACATTTATTATTTTACCACATGCGGTTGGATGATGTGGAACTGGCTCGTGAGTGGCCTTGCTGTAGGCGCCACGATCATTCTTTTTGACGGTTCACCTTTCTATCCTGATCCGGGTGTAATCTTCAAACTCGCTGAAGAAGAAAAAATGACCATTCTCGGAACAAGCGCAAGATTTATTTCAGGTATTGAAAAAGCCGGCCTGAAACCGGGAGAGAAATATGACCTGTCACCGCTTCGGCTCATGTGCTCTACAGGTTCTCCTCTGGCAGAAGAAAGTTTCAGGTATGTTTATCGAGACATCAAGCAAGACATTGATCTAGCCTCCATATCAGGTGGCACTGATATAATATCGTGTTTCGCTCTGGGGTGTCCCATTCTGCCGGTATTTGAAGGAGAGCTGCAATGTCGCGGACTGGGTATGAAGATCCAGGCTTTTGATGGTTACGGAAAACCTGTGTTGGGCCGCCAGGGCGAATTGGTTTGTACGGCTTCATTCCCATCGATGCCTATCTATTTCTGGAACGATCCGGATTTAAAAAAATATCGGGCCGCCTATTTTTCCGTTTTTCCAAATGTTTGGCATCATGGGGATTACGTTGAGGTCACGTCTCACGGTGGTGTTAAGATATATGGCCGATCCGACGCCACGCTTAATCCTGCGGGAGTCCGGATAGGAACCGCCGAAATATACAGGCAAGTAGAGTCACTGGAAGAAATAGCGGACAGTATTGTGGTGGGTCAGGATTGGGATAACGATGTTCGAGTTCTGCTATTCGTGAAGCCTGCCGCCGGCGTGGTTTTGGATGACGCTCTCAAACAGAAAATAAAAAAGACAATTAGAGAAAATACTACCCCGCGTCACGTGCCCGCGCTGATTCTGCCCCTGGATGAAATTCCTGTCACCCTTAACGGTAAGAAAGTGGAATTAGCGGTGAGAAACATGATTGAGGGAAAGCCTGTTACCAACAAGGACGCATTGGCCAACCCGCAAGCTCTGGATCAATTCTTGAATATTCCAGACCTGAAAAGCTAACAAGCAAACCTATCCCTTAGCTTTCAACTAAGCCTGTGGTCCTTTGTCGATCACAGGCTTAGTATTTAATGTGTCCGTTTGTTTATTCCGTCCCTTCGGGAGTGCAGCGTATACGGATCCAGTCGTAGGATCAATGAGTGCCCAGGACATAGAGAAAATATTTAAAACCGTTGTCTAGGGACATCAAGTTTCTGGGGTGTATCTTAGAACCATAATTGTGATATCGTCCGATTGTGGGACCCCATCGCAAAACTTATCTACTTCCGAAAGAACTTGTTCCGTAATACCTTTGGAATCAATTTCGTGGACCTCATTCACAGTTCGAATTAGTCTTTCTTCGGAAAAGACTTCGTTACGAACATCAAAAGCTTCTGTGATACCATCGGTGTATATGAGCAGGGCTTCCTGGGACTTGAAGGTAATAGCGCCGATTCTGAAATTGCCCGGTTCCACTATACCAAGAATTGGTCCGCCGATGGCTTCGAGAAATTCAGCTTCTCGGTTGCTTGCCCAAATGACAGGCGAATTGTGGCCGGCACTAGCATAGACCATCTCTCCAGTTTTCAAATTCAAAACACCTATGAATACTGTCACAAACATGCAGGAATCGTTATTCTTTACCAAGAGTGAGTTTATTTTCTCCAAAGCTCTGTCGATAGACGTCTCCAGTCCAACTGACGCCTCAATGAGATACTTTGTCACTGCCATAAAAAGAGCGGCAGGAGTCCCCTTCCCCGAAACATCTCCGACCGAGACACACAAGTGGTCAGAATCCAGAAGGAAGAAATCGAAAAAGTCTCCACCGACCTCCTTAGCGGGACGCATCACCGCATATATGTCGAAATCGTTTCTTTCCGGAAACGCCGGAAAGTGTGAAGGGAGCATGCTACGCTGAATATCAGCCGCTATTCTAAGTTCACTTTCAATCCTTTCCTTTTTTGCCGTAGCCTGTGTCAGATATTCCATGTAGGTTTTAAGCGAGTCAGTCATAGAGATGAATGACCGCGCAAGCTGTCCAATTTCGTCAGTACGATCTTTTTCTACAAAATCGACATCAAAATGACCTTGTCCGATTTTATCTGTGACTGAGGCTACTCGTTTCAAAGGAGCCGTAATAGAACGGGAGACAATTAAGCTTGCAGTAAAGAGCAACAGGATCCCTGCGACTCCGACTAGGAATAATATCCTTTCGAGCATATAAGTCTGGGCGAACAACTCGTCCTTTGGAATTACCACACCCAGTCTCCAGCCAAAGGTAGGTAGACTGGAAAACGCTAGAAATGAGTCTTTCCCGTTCAGACTCGGCCCAGCGTCGAAAAACCCGACCCTGTGATTCAACATCTCTTCCCCTGCGGCTGTAAGTCTCGCGTCATTTCGACGTAGAGCAAGGCCAAGAATCGTTTCACGCATGATCAGGTCTTTTTGAGGCCAGACAATTAATTCACCTTTGTTCGATACCAGGAAGGCATAACCCGTTTGTTCGAATTTGATCCGCGAAACCATCTCCGTCAAATGATCCAAAGAGACATCCGCTGTAATCGCGCCTCTCGCTGGTCCCTTTTCGTTAACGGGGCGCGTCTTGAAAAAAGGACACGAGTAGGTGATCATAAGAGTTTGTCCACCGCCTTCATCGAAGTATGGGTCACTCCAAAATGGTGATTCGGTCTCAACCGGTTTTTTGAACCACTCCTTCTCGAAATAGTTGTAAGAATCAGCAAGTTGAACAAAGGTTATTCCCTCTGTTCCTTTGTAGTAATAGGGAGCATAGGCCTTGATCCCGGAGTCAAATTCGAAGGGAGCGAAAGATATAGTAGATCCAAAGATATCCCTGTTGTTCTGGACGATAGTGATCAATAGATGGTTGATTGACCGCTCGTCCCATGTTCCCGTTTCAATCGCATAGGCTAAGTTTCTAGTCGTCGTGGCTATACTCGACAATTCATCGTCAATAGTCTCTGCTGTTGTGGTCGCCATTCGCATCGCTTCGGTCTCAGCGCCTGACCGGACAAATGAACGAGACAAAATCCCGGTAATACTTAAAACCAGCGAAAGAACCAGGCTTGTTGAGAGCAACACCACAGCGGTAACCTTTGCGTCTATGCTTGAACGAAACCAATGAAGCATCTTCAAATTTCTTTCTGGGATTTCTCCAAAGACTTTAGCTCCGCTCCAGCGCATCTTCCAGCGAATCGACTGTTGGAACGATGTCAGCAAACTTGCTTATTTCAAACACCTTTTTGACAAGACCCTTCAGCTCGCAGCAGACTACCTGGCCGTTTGCGTTTTTTGTCTTCTGAGCTATNATCAACGTCGAACGTAAACCGGCGCTGCTAAGATATTCNAGATTTGAAAAATCCAGAATTATTCTAGACATNCCCCGTTCAATCAGGTTTTCCATCTCATCCTGAAACTCAGGAGCAGAGAAAGTGTCCAATCGTCCGCTTATGCTCACGATCGATTTTTCACCCTGTTGCAGTATCTTCACGTCCACTTCATCCTCCTATCGCGCAATGCCCCGCAGTCATTATTTTCGATTCCGTGTTTGGTTAATATGGATCCTCACTAAATGGCCACGACTATGAGGAAAGAAAAAACTGGTGATTAGAGCATAAGTTGAATATTAAGAGCGCAACGGTAGCGCTAGATTCGAAAAAACTTGGAGCGGACGGCTCCGAATAGATCCATCAATCCTTTGAGTTTCTTTTGAAATATGTGCAAGAATTGCATGAGAAACGGCATTGGGTCATCGCAGGCAAACCACGCTGCTTCTTTTACTCCCCTTAGAGATCGCAGCCATTCCCCGATGGTGAGCGCATTTTCACGATAATAAGTGTAAGACGAGCGAAAATCTCGGTCCTCAACAATCCATTTTCGACCATCAGAACCAATGTCTTCAGGAATTTTCTGCCCCGTCCTGTCCAGATACATGGCGCGAACTATATCCAGCCCATCTCTACACACAAACAGCCTAAAACTGGCTCCGATTCTGGTGTTCACATCCAGAATTTTGTAAAGACCATCCTTGGGATCAAACCGAAAATCCATATCAACCGGGCCTTTATATCCTATTTCCCGTAAGAATTTTATCGAAGTTGACTTGACTACCTCATTTGTTGAGCACTCAGCCAGGGAGGCGTAACCTGTACGCACCGGCGCCTGGCGAGTCTTTTTCCCAGTAAACGCCAGGAGGCAGTCAGAATGATCATCAAAGTAACCATTGAATATCCAGTCCTGGGTTCCTTTTCCATAAATATACTCTTGGAGAATCACATGAGGACATTCTTGCTGTTGAAAGATTTCACACTGTCGGAACAATTCCTCAGGGGAATTTGTTATTACCATTCGGTCTGAGGGTCTGGTATCGACATCCGTCCACTCGCTAGCCTTGAAAAGTAAGGGGAATCTAGCGTTTTCCAGGAATTCCTCAACATCTTTTTTCGTCTTGGGGGCAACCGCTTTAGCCGTTGGCACTCCGTGCTTTTCAGCCATGAGTTGCATTTCCCATTTGTTGCTAAGATTTGGGACCAGAGCAGGATCCATTTCCGGTAGAATGAAAAATTCTTTGAAAGTCTCATAATTTTTGGCGACCAGGCACGCAAATACATCAACCGTGATTAACGGCACTGACTGCCCGATTTTGGCTGCCACGTCCAATACAAAATCGACTATATCCTCGTCGGGAGTGTTGGCGTCCATTTTGTGGAAAAACCAGTCTTTGAAATATCGGGAACGAGTTGATGGGATCCGTCGAGAACCGCCTATACCATAGACTGAAGTCCCTAGACGCCCCAAGCTTCTGGCAGCTCCCAAACCAATATGTGAATCTTCGACACATTTCAGGATAAGAGCGGGAGTCGAAAAATCCAACCCTTTGAAAATTGAGTGTTTAGTCCTCATCTGCAGACCAGATCTTTCCCGATTTAATGAATGTAGAATAGCGTTAACCCTACTCCATCGACACCGATTTTTCAACCTAAGCGGTGTCGAGCGAGGGTATACCTCACTTCTGAAACCACATAATAAACTTTAACCACTGACCAAAACTCTGCATGATAGTCTAAGGCCAAAGGCCCTTCTACCTTGTCACAACTCGGGCAGGTATCGCTTTTCGACTATGACTCCGTCCTGTTCACTAAGGGTCGATTGGTACGATTGATCGTTCCCTTGTTGGGAAGTAACACCGGTTCCCCGATAAGAAAGGCCAGCCGGAGCGTAAAACCGTTTGTCTCCAAAACCCAAGTAGCAGGAGGTTACGCCGGTTATTACTCCTTCTACTCTTCCTAGATGGAATTCGACTGGCATGTTTAAACTGGGCGTAACCTTGGCCTCGTCGACATCCGCCTCGAATTCAGCCTTTAACCTTTCTTTGTCCCAGGAAAATGTTACCCAAGCGTAAGTTTGTTCGGTTCCGTCCAGCAAAGCTTTATAGTTGTATCGCAATGAGCCTGATCCATTCCGTTCGTCGGTCTCGACCTCCGCATCCTTGTCTTGACGCAGCTTTCCCAAGGTAGTGCCATAATAGCCAAACGTGAAGCCTCCCAAGCGTAACATTGGCACGGCGCCATCGCCGAATGCAGAGAAATCTCCCCCCATTTCAGCGTTGATACGGCACTTCCATTTGGTGGCAGGAGCTTTTTCATTACCGGGACCATTTGAGGCTTCCCGATAGACTTGAGAGAATTGGATAGACCCAATTGATCCAGGATTCGATTCTTCCTGAAATGAATCACCAAATAGCAATCTCTGCGGGATGTCACGAAATGAGGTTACATTCCCATCGTGCGAAGAAAAATCTATTAACCAAACCCGGTCGTAGGTTTCATGGGGCCAAACGGCCTGCCTGATATTCGGAACGCCGAGGGCCTTGGCGATGGGCACAATGTCTTGATGTTGGGCGCAAATTAATACGGACCGTGAGTCACAATCCTCGCAAGACCTCAACCACTCAACCAACTGCGCCACCTCACCGTATGCGAATAGGTTGATTATCTTGTATCCCAATGCCTGAGCCAAAGGCTCGACCGTTTCTTCACATCGAACCGATTTTTTCGTTTTCGCTGGCGCTTGAGCTATTATGATGGCTGGGAGTCCGTAATTCAGGACTCTGGGGTCAGACTGGAAAAACTGGGCCAATGCCTTGGCTCTAGTCAGTCCTCGAGGGTTAAGATGTATTTTTTGGCGATCTTCATATTTCTCAGCATGTCGGATAATCATTACCTGGGCAGGCATCGCCTGAACTGGTATTGCAATCGCCATGAGCCATAATGAAATTATGACGATAAGCGACCCCAATCTTTTCCATACATGTTGGCGCATGCTCAACCTCCTGCCGATTGTCTGTCCGTATTCGCTGTCTAGCGTAGGGGAATATATAGTAGGCGAGCGTTTGATGTATACAATATTTTAGATGGCAATGAGCGAATTGAGAAAACCCCCAGCGAACTTGGAAAGGGTCTTCGCCCGCCGCGCATAACATCGTCAAGGTCTTTACAATATTCACGGGGGCGCTTGCCTGGAATTATTTGCTTCACTTTATAAATACGGCGCCTTAACCTGAAGTCAGAAATATGGGCTCGTCCAGCTAATGGCCATTAATGAAAAAGGTGGAATGGACAATGCTCTTCGGCGCTCCAATAAAGTCCCCGGACGATATTATCCGACTCAGGAGAATAGGATTCGATTTCGGTGAAATTGCCATGGCCAATGCTGGAACCAGGCGCATTTGGTGGGAATCGGGCGTCATAAACGGGAGCGCCGGGAAATTCTTTCTCACAGCGCACGGACCATTGGAACAGGCCCCCAATGACTCGAAAAATCTCTGGAATCGCTATGTTCCCAGGCTTATAGCAACAATCGACATCCTCAACAGAATGTGCGTCCGTTCGTTGAACATCCACCTTGTGGTCGACAAACGAGTCGTCAGTAACCTCGTTCTCAAGGAGAAAATAAAAGCTTTAAGACATATAGTGGAATACGGCAAGAGGAACTCCGTCGCTATTAATCTCGAAAACCTTACAGAAACCGCCGATGACCTTGATCGTGTCCTGAGTGCGGCGCCGGACCTCGGGATTACCCTGGATGTTGGCCACGCGAATCTCCACGGATTAGAGAACATCTCGATTTCGATTATAGATCGATTAGGGCAGTTGATTCGTCACGTTCATCTTCATGACAACCGTGGAGGCACAGGTCAGTACGATGACCTTCACCTGCCTATTGGTCATGGCCGGGTCGAGTTCAAACCTATAATAACTTCACTAAAAGATATAGGCTATCGCGGAACAATGACATTTGAGGTGAAGCCCGAGTTTCAGGAGGCCGGGAGGATTCGCATTCAAAATTTGGTTTTATAAATGCGACCGCACGGAGATGGTCTTTTTTAGATGACAGTCATGCTGGAGTGTCAGCCACAATTGCACCGTCAACTCTTTCTCGGGGGCAGCAAAAGAAAAACCGCCGAGCGACCGGCGGTTAATTATTTGAAATTACATAATTTGTTTGGTGGAGCTGGACGGGATCGAACCGACGACCTCTTGAATGCCATTCAAGCGCTCTCCCAACTGAGCTACAGCCCCGGGTAATCTCTATTTATATAATTTACTCAAAAACTCCTGTCAAGAACATTGTCAACCATCTATGTTCAGTGTAAACCCGAGCACTTCCGCCGGGTCGCTTATCCTCAGAAGGCGCAGAGGTGGATCCGACTTTATTTCGCCTTCCTTGACCCTGTGCATCACATCTTCTATGTCCTCCACTTTTATCGTGGGCTTGGTTTTAAGGTCTTCAAGTTCGGCAATCTTTCGTAGCGACAGGAAAACATAGAGCATGTCTCCGGCGTTCTTGGGATTGTAAGCTATTCCAGTCTTTCCAGTTGGAATGATAACAGGCTCGTAGGCCGTCACCTTACCAGAGTCTCTCATTAACGGTTCAGGGTTCTTGTTACGCTTGCCTTTTATCAGTTGGGCAGGATACAACATCGCAACACCCTTGACCCCTTTTCTAAAAATATAGAGATTACCATTTACGTTTGTTTCAAACCGTAACCTATATTGATCGCCCTTCTTAAATGGGGTCCCAAAGTTCTCCGGCTCAGAAAAATCTTTGGCTCCTTTGGACTTTATCATGATCTGGCTACTTACCCCTATTATGGGGTAGGGAACAACCACTTTCTCTCCTGGACTGATGCTGTTAGGCGATGAAAGCTTGTTGTAGGTTGCCAACCCGCCAGCCAAAGACGGATTACCCATCATGCTCTCTGCAACACCGTCCAAGGTTTCGCCCTCCTTGACGGTAACAGTCGTTGTCTCCGGATCGTTGCCATCCTTTTTGGGGCTTTGTAGCTCTGACCATGGGAAACTCTTGAAGTATTCGCTTTTCATCGTAAGAGGCGGTTTGACCTCTTCAATAGGAGGCAAAGGAGGAGGTTCATCCTTCTTCTGGAAGTAGGCGCACCCCGTAAATAGGGCAAACACCAATACAATTACTAAGAACGAGAGGAATCGGTTCATGAAATCCTCCTGGATAAGGTGACCGACTTCAAAATTTATCTTCGTCCTGGTTCAGGAGCATTCTCGGGCGTCATTAACTGGGCTCCGAACCGAGGCGAATCTTGCTGAGGACTTTCTTGCGAAGCCCTCCATCTCAAAATCATCGTGTTAACTTGGTTCCTGGTCTCTTGCGGCACGTAAGCCAACAACTTATATGTCATGCCCTCAATCGGCATAGCCAAAACTGAAGACTTGACCGCCTTCCATTCAGGAGCCGCTATCAATGCTATCTGTACAGAGGCGGCGGCGATCAATAGACCTGTCACAACGCCCATGGCCGCCCCCAAAATGCGATCCAACCAGCCAAGCCGAGTGAAATCCAATATCGCTTCGAGTACACGTCTTATGACTACAAAGACCACCTGAGTGAGAACGAAAACAAGAACCATAGAGATTATGACCGATATCTGCGGATTAAGAGACGATATCTTGGTAAGCTGGTTCTGGATCAAAGGATAGTATGCCGTCGCCGCCCAGACACCTACGGCCAAACCCGTTAGCGCAGTGAGGGACCTAACAAACCCCTTCCAAAAACCAAGGATGAATGTGATCAGAACAGTAGCAAGAATGAAAATGTCTATGGGATTGCTAGCTTCTAAAAAACTCATTTCCGCTCACAATGGAAACATTGACCGATACGAAGTCTAGTGAACAGTCAACCTACGCGCTGAAAAGGACAAGATGAATACGGCGATGGATAGTGATCGAAGTCTTTGAGCCCATTCTATATCCTACTCATAGCTGTATCCGTGATCTCTTCTATTATTATGTGATAAATTTGTCAATAATAATCGGTATATTTTAAATAAAACATAAATTACCAATTTAACTAATTGAGATTACTGTTTTGATTAAATACCAATGATTGCAACCGTTGCTCCGACCTAGATTGTTATACTGAAATAATCAAACCCAAAACCAAAGATTACCAACGACATCCCGTCTTGATTCCCAAAATAATGATCTTCAGATTTTTGATGTAACTCTCTTCATTATCTCCTTCGTCGCGGATTGTTCGTTGGCCCAGAATAATTCCTTTCTGAAATCTTGCCCGGTTCAGATTCATTCGTGGGCGTAATCGCCACACCCTGATTCGTCAGGGTCATTATCTTTTGATTGATGATTTCCTTCGCCTTTTCGTCGTTTGTCAAATCCAAAGCTTTCTTGTAGTCATCCGCCGCTTTTAAATTGTCGCCTTTGGAAAGATATACGAGGGCACGATTCTCGAAAAAGGAAGGATTGGACTCATCGAGGGATATTGCCTTGGAATAATCTTCCAACGCGCGTTCCAGGTTACCAGTTTCATGAAACAAAAGACCGCGATTATTGTAGGATACCGAATCATTGGGATTCATGGTCAAGGACTTGTCATAGTCTTCGATCGCTTTTTCAGGCTTTTTCAACTTATAGTAGGTGTCGCCACGAACCCTATATATCTCTTCTTTCCCAGGATCAATTTCCAAAGCTCTGTTGAAATCTTCGAGCGCCTTCTGATATTGCGCCAATTTGTAGTATGTCAATCCTCGGTCTCTCAAGATTTTTACGTTATTCGGATCAATCTTGAGACCCGTGTTCCAAAAAATAAGCGCCTGCTTCGCGTTGCCCATTCTATAGTTTTCCAGTCCTTGATCGTACAACTCAGCGACATATTTGACTCTCAACTGATCAATTTTTTTATCTATCTCCCCTGAATCCCCCTTCTTGGCTAAAGTGGCTTTCAATTTCAGATAAACGTCCAGGGCCTTTTCATAATCTTTTTTCGATTCGTAAACCTCTGCTAGAGCCTTTTGAGGAATGATATTATTTTTGTTGATTGCGATAGCTTCTTTCAGGTTCTTGATGGCCTTGTCAGAATCCCCCTTCTCTTTATAAATCAGGCCTATTGTCGCAAAGACCGCTGGGTCTCTTTTTCTTTGACGCGCCACCGATTCAAGGTCCTCCAAGGCCAAATCATAGTCCCCTTTACGATATCGCGCTATACCTCGATTAACCTGGGCAGGATAGTAGTC
>WSSedB1CaDRAFT_10000621_pt1 | contig 14863 bp, 10 predicted proteins | sample WetSurSB1Cattail_FD_9460 | JGI IMG/M metagenome (IMG submission 9460)
GATCCACAGGCGGGGTTATTATAAGGTAAACAACGGGACTAGCTCCTTTAGTACAATTTAAATCTTTCAAAATGAAAAAGATTATTGCTGCATTTGACAGCCTGAGGTTTTCAGACAGCACTTTGGAATATGCTATTTACCTGGCAAAGCAGTATGATGCACATATTGTAGGGGTATTCCTGAGGGAATCAACCCGTATTGGCTATGCCGTTTACGCAACCATGGTAAAGGAGTCTGCCTCCGGCAAGACCATTTTCGATGAAATAGAAATTGCCGACCAGGTTGCAACGGAAAAAGCCATAACTGAATTTGAAACGGCCTGCCGGGAAGCAAAAATAAATTTTACTGTTCACAAGGATAAAAAGAATGCGCTGGATGATTTACGGCACGAATCCATTTTTGCGGATCTGCTGGTGATTGATGCCTGGGAAACCTTCTCATATATTGAAACGGGTCTTCCGGGCTGGTTTATAAAAAACATTCTGCATGATGTACATTGCCCTGTTTTAGTGGTCCCTAAAAATTTTAATCCGGTTAAAAAAATTGTGCTCTTATATGACGGCACCCCCTCTTCGGTTCATGCCATCAAGATGTTTAATTATATACTGCCCGAGATGGGTAAGCTGGAAGCTGAATTACTCAGTGCAAAACAGGACGCCAGCTCCATGCACCTGCCGGATAACAAACTCATAAAGGAATGGATGAAAAGACATTATCCAAAAGTTACTTACGAGGTGATGAAGGGGGATTCAAAAGAAATTACAGCGGTGCTGAAGGCGGAGGATCCGGGTGTTCTTGTTATTGCCGGTTCCTATCACAGGAGTAATATATCCATGTGGTTTCATAAAAGCCTTGCAGACCTGCTGATTAAGGAAGTGAAAGCGCCCCTGTTTATCGCTCATATCTAAGGGCTCAAAAAAAGCGGGGTCACTTTGAACCGCCCCTGCAGATGAGTGCGGGATATCATGCAATCTGAAAAATCGGTCAATTCAAACCGGCATCCCGGGAGTATCTTTTTTATCGGTGGGTAATAAAAAGCGGCAGCTTATGTTCGTTTATAATTTCGGAAATAAAACTTTTTTTTATTGTCAGAGAAAAAGAGGATCGTCCGAAAGCTCCGCTGATGAGAATGGCACTCTTTCTTTCGCTTAACCAGGTATTAAAATATTTTCCGGGATTGATATCCAGTTTCATTATGGTAAGACTGGGAAAATGTCTGGCAGCGAGTTCTTCAATATTTTCCTTTTCGGGGATTACGGAATCCTTATTCTCCCCGGCATAAACCAGGAGGGTGGGGTGATTCGCCATTTCAGGAAATAGGTAGGCGAATTGTTTAATAGCATAAACGGATGATTCACTGCCGTCATAAGAGAGAATATTGGTTACCGGATATTCAAATATATCGGGTACCACAAGAACCGGACATTCTACCTGGTGCAGGATATCCTGCAGGTGCTCATTGGGTTCAGCTGTAAATAACTTTTTATTATAGGGATCTACCCCAAAGATTAATAAGTCAGCAAACCTGGTTTCCTTTTTAAGTTGAGGTAAGGCGAAATCATAAAAATCCCTGTGTACATGGCAGGCGATTTTATATTTTTTGCAGAGATTTTCAAACATTTCAATATTTGTTTCCAAATTCCCTTCCCCGGCATTTTCCGTAAAGGGGATGAAAATAGAACCGGATATGGCATCTGTATAACTCCATAAATTGGCATAATCAGCCTGCGGGAGAAATATACCGGTTAAAAAAACAGGCTGTATTTCATTCATTTTACGGGCGAATTCAAACGCATTTTCCGGAAAACGCGTTCCCTCGAAAGCCAGCAGTAGTTTTTTCATGATATTTTCTTCAAATTTATTTCATATGGCCCTTACGGGCAATGATTTGAATCAAAACGGGCGTTGATAAAAGTCATAAGAGCCATTCAGAAGAATGGAATCGGGGATATCAGGGTACTTTCCTAAAGGTCTTTAGGAGGAATCATAATATGTATCATCTCAAGTGATGATTCAAATCAGCATTATGGATGGGACTTCCTATTATTTTTGCTGTGGGTTTTCAGAGAATATTGGAATAAATAAAGCTGGATTTTTATCCGGCTTTTTTTTGCTTGGCATCATGTTACTGGCTGTCGGAAGAATGATTAAGTTTCCGGCTTTCATTAAAAATCCTGGTTATGAAGGCAAAATGGATGGTTATCGGGGCTTCATTCCTTTTATTTATGAACTGCTCTACTTCCCGCATTGTTCATACCTGGAAGTCTCCGGATGTTCCCAACAGGTATTATAGCACGATTCTGGTAATAGGCCTGTTTAACATCAAAGACAGTGTTCTGCGGGAGAAAATGGAAGGTCATTTGGTAGGCGATTTAAGAGAAAGAGGCTGTGAGGCTGTATCCTCCTTTAAAAAGTATGGTTCTAATTCCTTCCGGGGATTGCAGGAAGAGGATGTTTTAAAAAAATTTCAGGGGGATGGGGCAGATGGAATTGTTACCATCGTTTTACTGGAAAAAAAGAGCCAGCAATTTTATGATTCCCGGAAGATACTGGAATCTCCGGATGCAATTTATCAAAGACGTTTCTGGGGGTATTACAGTTCGATATATGACCTGCTATATGATCCCGGGTATTACCAGGAATCAACCAGTTATTTCTGGGAAAGCCATTTTTATAATATGGAATACAAAGAATTACTTTATGCAGTTCAAACAAAGTCTTTTGATCCCAAATCAACGGAAAGCCTGGCGCATGAGTATGGAAAATTAATTATAAAGGATATGGCGAAGAATAGGTTAATTCATTAGGGTTCCCCCTGTAAAAAATCCGGGTAATGGACTTTTTTCCGGTATTAAAAGAATCAAAACACCCGTTAAAATGATGAAAATCATATTTTGGGTTATTAAATGTCATATTGCGGGTTAAGGATTTCAAATACTTTTGTAACGTCGATAGTTATTCCCTGACCATTATAAATCGTTTTTTATATGAAAAAGGTGATTCTTGCTTTCGATGGCAGCAATTTTTCTGAAGCTGCATTTGAATTCGCCCGCCGGCTGAATGAATTGAAACCCTTATTACTTACCGGTGTTTTCCTGCCTCAGGCTGAGCTGTATAATTTATGGAGTTATGCTGACGGAGTGGGAGGACTTTATATTCCCCTTTTGGAAAACCGCGAATCCGAACTGGTTCAAAAGAGTGTTGATCAATTCGAGAAACGTTGCCGGAGTAATAGCATAGAATTCCGGGTGCACAAAGATTTCTATGATTTTGCAATACCGGAATTAAAAAAGGAAAGCCGTTATGCCGACCTGTTGATCATCGGGAGTGAGAAATTCTATGAAAATGCAGGCGCCAAATCGCCTAATCAATACCTGCAGTTTGCCCTGCAGGATGTTCAATGCCCGGTNATCCTGGTGCCTGAAAAATTTGAATTTCCAGAAAATATAATACTGGCATATGACGGGACGGAAGATTCCGTTTTCGCCATCAAGCAGTTCGCCTATCTTTTTCCCGAATTGACAAAAAAAGAAACATTTCTTTTATACGCCAGTGAAGATCCTGAAGATGATTTCCCGGATAAAATTCAAATGGAGGAACTCGCTGCCCGGCATTTTAGTAAACTCACATTTTGGAAGCTTGATATGAATCCCAAAAAGAACCTGAGGAACTGGTTAATGAATAAAAAATCCACCTTGTTGGTCAGTGGTTCTTATGGGAGATCGGGTATATCCCAGCTTTTTAAAAAGAGCTTTATGAAGGAAGTTATTTCAGATCACAGGCTTCCGATTTTTATTGCACATAAATAGGTATAGATAAGCCAGGTTGGTTGGAAATGAATGGATTATCGGGATCCTGGTAAACAGGAATCCTGTTCGGGCTTGCCACCGCTCCCCAGGGTGTTGGATCCGCATGTCCCGCTGCGATATCAATGGCTGCAGCGCTTTATATATTATGCAAAAATATAAACCGACTTTATTTGGAATCTGAAACAGTATCAGCGTGCGGGAAACCAGTACCGTAAGCCTGGCTGAACCTGATTTGAGTAAGAATGCCTGAAAGGCATTTTAAAAGCTTAAAAGCAATGTCCGGGTTCTAAAAAATTAATTCATTCTTTTTTAAAGGATAACAGGGGAAGGGACATGCCAAAAGATAATTGTTCAACCTTGCTCGGAAACAGGAGCTTCTGGAAAAAATTCCTGTGCTGATCGGTAAACATGATGATCAGGGATGGTTTTAACCGGTAAATCTGCCTTTGTAAGTCCTTAAGTAAGGATTGGGAGAATCTTCTTTTTTCAATCTGAAGATCTATCACATAATGAAGGCTGTCTTTGATTCCTTTTTTAATCAATTTTTTCTCCGGGATTACTTCATCCGGGCTGCTTAAATGCAATACATGTATTTTAGCTCCCAGGGGGCGTGCAAAGGCAACTACTTTTTTTAATTCTTTCGCATAATGGCTGAAATCGCTTGCATACAGTATGTCTTTTACAGGTTTCATCCTGTAATTTTTAGGAACCGTAATTACAGGCACTTTTGACCGGGTTGTCAGATTCCCGGTATGGGTGCCCAGCAGTTTATTTAATTTCCCGGCCCCCCGGGTGGATATACAGATAAAATGAATGTCAGTATGGTCCCTGCAGTAATCCATAATCGCTATGTCGGCCGACAATCCATATTTTGCCAGGCAGCTGTATTTCCCGGGAACGGTATTTGTTGATTTATAAACAGCCCTGATGAATTTTTCCAGTTTTTGGGTAAAATGGACGGCTTCCCGGTCCACATTTATTTTGAAATCCGCGTCCGTCCATTGGGGCAGCCGCCTGGTATTGAAAAAATGGATAAATTGTATGGTTAGTTTTTGTTTTGCTGACCACTGCAGGGCAAAACGAATCCCTGCTTTGGAATTAGTCGAAAAATCTGTCGGTACCAGGATTTTAGGCATATAAGCAATATAAAAATTATTAAGAAAACATCTTCTCTTCGAAGCGTTCTATGATATTCAATTTACCCAAACTTAGTGAATTGCCCGGCATTTGCGATTAACTAATATCATTTGTACTTATGATTTTTGTAATGACATGTTCTCAGGAATTCAAATAAGTTTACAAATGTATTTCCGGGGGTCTTTTTTAATCAATTTTGAAAGTTTATGCAGGTAAACCTTTCCTATACCGGCAATTTTAAAGGATTAAACGAATCCGATCTGCAGCAATTGACGAAGCGATATGGGAAAAACGTATTTAAGGATGGCCACCGGTATGGGTTTTTATATACAATCCGCGATATTATAAGGGAGCCCATGTTCCTGATGCTGCTTATAGCCTGTTCGATTTATTTTATTCTGGGAGAATCAAAAGAAGGCTTTTTAATGCTGGTGGCTATTTTTTTTGTGACCGCCATTTCTGTATACCAGGAAGTAAAAAGTTCCAGGGCCCTGCTGGCTTTAAAGCAGTTTACGGAACCTAAGGTAATTGTAGTGCGGGACGGGAAGGAAAAAATTATATATTCTGAAGAATTACTGCCCGGCGATATCATGAAACTGGAGGAAGGAAACAGGATCCCTGCGGATGCGGTTATTGTACAGGCAAACGATTTAACCGTTAATGAATCCATACTCACCGGCGAGTCCGTTCCGGTGGACAGGAATCCGGAAGCCGGGTTAAATCAGATATTCCAGGGTACTACCATCAATTCAGGAATGGGGTATGCTTCGGTAACGGCAACGGGCAACGATACCAGACTGGGCAAACTGGGAAAATCGATCAGTAGTATTCAAAGTTCAAAAACCCTGTTACAGAACCAGATCGGCCGTTTTGTAAAAATCATGGCGGGTTTTGGTTTTATTGCATTCGCCATCATCTGGCTGATCAATTTTTTGCATAGCGGCGACGTCATACAAAGTTTATTATTGGGTCTGACGCTGGCCATGTCAGCAGTGCCCGAAGAAATACCTGTGGCCTTTTCTTCCTTTATGGCATTGGGAACTTCCCGTATGGCCCGGCTGGGTATTATCACCCGGCAACCGCAAACCGTTGAAAACCTGGGGGCGGTCAGTGTAATTTGCCTGGATAAAACCGGAACGATTACTGAAAATAAAATGCAGGTGAGGAAATTATACGATTTTGAAACAGATCAAATGGATGATCTGCTTAATCAGCAAACCGTTAAAAACAGGAAGTTGCTGCGGTATGCCCGGCTGGCCAGTGAGGCAGACCCTTTTGATTCGATGGAAAAGGCTATTGTGGAATTATATGGCAATAACCCCGGTCCGGGGGATCAGGCAGGCTGGAATATGGTGTATGAGTATCCATTGGAAGGTCACCCGCCCATGATGACACATGTATATTTCTCGGGCAGTGATTTACTGGTAACAGCAAAAGGGGCCCCGGAAAGGATTTTGAGAATCTGCAGACTGGATGACCCTGCCAGACAAAAACTGGAATCGATTGTCCTGCAAATGGCTTCTTCAGGATACCGGGTAATGGGTATATGCAGTACATTAAATCATACAGGCGAATACCCGGAAAAACAGGATGATTTTAACTGGGAATTTAACGGGTTACTGGCCTTATATGACCCGCCTAAATCAAATGTTCAACAGGTATTCGAAAAATGGTACCACGCGGGCATAAAAATAAAAATGGTTACCGGCGACTATATGGAAACAGCTGTGAATATAGCGAAACAGACGGGCATGAAACAGGTTGAGAAGGGAATCACGGGGGACCGGATCATGCAATTGCCGGAAGAAGAGTTGCAGAAGGAAGTTTTCGATGTGAATATTTTTTCCAGGATGTTTCCCGAAGCCAAATTAAAACTGGTAGAGGCAATCAAGGCGAACGGAGATATCGTGGCGATGACAGGGGACGGTGTAAATGATGCGCCTGCCCTCAAATCATCTCATATCGGGATTGCCATGGGATATAAAGGAACCGATATAGCAAAACAGGCCGCCGACCTGATTATAACAGACGATAACCTGGATAAAATTTCCGATGCCATTTTACAGGGAAGGAAGATTTATAATAACCTGAAAAAGGCCATCCGGTACATCATTTCCATTCATATACCCATCATATTCACTGCATCCTTTCCCCTGTTGCTCGGGTGGAAATACCCGAATATTTTTACACCCATACATATTATTTTCCTGGAATTGATTATGGGACCTACCTGTTCGATTTTTTATGAGCGTGAGCCAGCTGAAAGCAATTTGATGGATAAAGCGCCCAGGCCGCCGAAACAAAATATGTTTTCCGGTAAAGAATTATTGCTGAGCATCGTTCAGGGATTCATTATCACCCTCGGCCTGCTGTCCCAGTATTATTATTATATGATGCACAATCTGGCCATTGATTTCGTCCGGACCATTGTATTTACCACCCTGATCCTGAGTAATATATTTCTCACTTTATGTAACCGCTCTTTTGAGGAAACGCTGAATAAAACGATGCGGTATAAAAATTCCCTGGTTCCCTATACGCTTTCCATTTCTGTTATTTTTCTTATATCCATTCTTTTCATCACGCCCATCAGGAATATATTTCAGCTGACCGGCATCGGGCTGCATCATTTTTTTATTTGTTTGCTGGTAAGCCTTGTTTGTACCGGCTGGTTTGAATTGTATAAAGGCTGGCTGAACTATACCAGGGGCTGATGGGGCCACTTTTATTTAAGACGCTGGTATATCTCAATGGCTTTGCCGCCGTTTTGATAACTGATGGTTTGTTTGAATTCATCATTCCCATTCATTTCAAGATCAATATCAATATCATGACCCCTGTCCTGGTAATAGCTGGAAGCACTAACAGACTCTTTTAATTTATTGGTTCCCATCATTTCAAATTTCCCGAACCCGATTCCGGTATGGTTTCTTTTAGCAGAATCAGAGTAAGTATGTCCCCATATAAAATGGTTACCATAATAGGCTTTAAATTGAGTTGTATTGTACTTTGTAGTGTCCTTTCCTTTTACATAAAATGTCTTTGATTCCTTCCAAACTCCGTCCAAAGGAGTCTGGGTGCCCGTTCCAACAGTCTTGTATTCTTCTGTAAGTGTGATTTTCTGGCTCATTGCCTGCATATCGGGTATTATCTGTTTGTAACCGGAATCAGTTTTTGAAATAATTAATTTAAACCTGATGGTACTGTCATTCTTTAAACTGTCAGAAGCGTTGTATATAATATTCTCTGTTACCGTATCCTTATCAGCACTGTATGAGCCAATACCGAAACTGCTTACTGAATCCTGCGGGTTGAAATTAGCATACATCATATATTCTCCTGTATAAATCTTCAGCTGTTTCAGCGAACGGTATGTGGTGTCGGTCGTACTGGTTTTTATTGATTGGGATAACATGCTGTATGCGCCCGGCACGAGAACGGAGTCTTTTTTTTCAGCATTGTTGCAGGCAATTAAAAACAGCAATGTGGTTGTAAAAAGAGGTTTCATGTTAATAGTTTTACGGTGAGGAATAATAAAACCATGAATAACGGCCATCATTTTCAGAAGGAGGAAAATCAATGGAATTCTAAGGGGAGATTCAAAAAAATCCGATCAGATCAGGAACTCGAAGTAATGGACTGCAGCATACTAAATATAAGTAAAATTCAAAATATAAAATATATTTAAAACCCGTCCTGCCAGGGGTTTAATATATCCGGGGGTAAGGGATCTGATACGGTAAGCGGAGTGGTGGCCTCGCCAGGAATCGAACCTGGATCTGGAGCTTCGGAAACTCTTATACTATCCATTGTACGACGAGGCCTATTTGATTAACCCGGGCACATTGCTGCTAAAGATTTTTACGGCAATGGCCAGCAATATTACGCCAAAAAATTTACGTATAGCAACCATTCCGGCAGGACCTAAAATCCGCTCTATGAAATTGAGGGATTTTAACACGATATAGACGATCACCAGGTTGATCAGGATGGCAATTAACAACAGGCTTTCTTCATAATTCGCTTTCAGGGAGATAATGGTGGTCAGGGTTCCGGAACCTGCAATCAGCGGAAATGCAATGGGCACCATCATGGTGGTCTTGGATTCCTTATCACTTTTGAAAAATTCGATTCCCAGGATCATCTCCAGGCCCAGGATAAAGATCACGATGGACCCGGCTACTGCAAATGAATGGGTTTCAACGCCCAGAATATGCAGAAAAGGTTCTCCCAGGTATAAAAAAAGGATCATCAGCCCCCCCGAAATCAGCGTGGCCTTCACTTCATGTATTCCTCCCATTTTTTTCTTCAGCGATAAAAGCAGGGGAATTGAACCGACAATATCAATTACGGCAAACAGGGTAAAGGTCACCGTCAGCACCTCGTTAAATCCAGCGGGCATGGTTTGATTTTAAAGATGAAAACCGGGTTTTCCCGGCCTCAAATATATTTGAATCCCGTTACAAACTCAGGTCCACCCCCACCATCATATTGAACCGTTTGCAGTTATAGCCGTAAATATCAAAGTATTGCTGGTTGGTGATATTCTGAAAACTGGCAAATAGCCGGGCCTGCTTCAACTGGTAAGAACTGAAAAAATCAAGGTTATAGTAAGAGGGCATGGGGTTTGGTCCGATATCAAAGGGACCGGGCTGGCGCGTCCCGACAAATCTCAGGGCGGGGGCCAGCAGGAGCCGGGCTGTTGGCTGCCAGTTCAGACGGGTGTTCGCTATGAATTTCGGGCGTCTGTACAGATTATAGGTTTTCAGATTCCCTTCCACTCCCTGGCCATCTACATAACTCAGGTTATTGATCCAGTAAAAGGCCTTGCCAAACCGGATATCAGCCTCCACTTCAAATCCGTAGTCATGCTGGGAATCCTGGTTAACATATTTTGAAGAATAGGTTACCGGATCCGTATAAAAAATAATAAGGTCCTTTGTGTCCCTGATAAATCCTGCAACCCGTATCATCGATCCACCCCCGGTCTCCGCCTGTGCACCCAGTTCCCAGGTGGTACTGCTTTCCGGTTTCAGCGACTGGTTTCCATATTCGCTGAAAAGCTGGTACAGGGAGGGTATTTTATAGGCAGAAGAAATATTCAAAAAAGCCTTCAGACTGCTGCTGACATGGAAGGAAGGATTGATGGTATAAGTGAAATTATTTCCATAAATGGAATGACGGTTGGCCCGGATACCGGCTTCAAAATCAAATCCCGACAGGTTGGTGACCAGGAAGGAAGCATATGCGGCATATTGATTAATAAACGCACTGTCGCTGCCCAGGGTTTCCGAATAGTTGCCATAACTTCCCAGGCTGATATCATGCTGATCGGTTTTCTGATGCATATACAGGAGGCCGCCGACCAGCTGCATATTTTTTCTAAACTGATAATTGATATAAGATTCTAAAGTAAAATTGGCGGCATTATATTCCCCGTTCGAATAATAGGCATAAGGACTGGATATATACATGCTGTCGTCGGTAAATCCCCGCTCCGCTTTTTGATAACTGACACTGGTATTCCAGCTGAACCGGTTCCGGTGATAATTCAGGGTCAGTATTCCGAGATTATTTTTATTCTTTCCGGTATAGTCCCGGTCGTCGGTATAGGCACTCTCATCCAGGTCGTAATGATAGTCGCTCAGGGTACCGAGTAATTTTACACTGAAATATTTGGAAAACGAATATTTCAATTCTGCTTCCAGGTTATTTTGTGAGAACCCGTCGGGGTCGAATCCTTTATTACCCAGGCTGTCGTAAGCAGATGAAAATCCTTTGCTTTTCTGGTAATTGTACTGCAGGCGATATGAAAACTTATTGATGCTTCCGTCTGCACCCACTCCGGTGCGCAACGTATTATAGGTTCCATAGCTGAATGTTCCGTGTACGGCCAGTGGTTTTTTGGCGGCCTCCTTTAAAAAAATCTGCACAACGCCGGCAACGGCATCGCTGCCCCAGATAGTTGACTGGCCACCCCTCAGAATTTCTATACGTTCAATCTGTTCGAGCGGAATGCTGTTGAGGTCAAAACTGTTGCTGATCTGGGAAGGATCTGTTACGGGTACACCGTCGATTACAATCAGCAGGTTTCCGGAAGGAGCCCCGCGAAAATAATTTTCCACGTTGGTACCCGGGGAATTGTTGCTGCCGACCATCATGAAGCCGGCCTGCATGTTCAGCAATTCCGGCAGGGTGCGTCCGGCATTCTGACGGATCGCTTCAGCATCCAGCACGGTCACGATCTTGCCGGTCTGGGACTGCTTAATGTCCGATTTGGAAGCAGTCACAACAACCGGGTTCAGGTCTTTGATTTTTACGGAATCAGCTGGTTCGCGCCGGGAATCATGTTGCGCTAGGGCCTTTCCTGCCAGGGCCAGGGCAAGTAAGGAGAAAAAAAACTTTTTCATGCTCATTCTTCGTTTTAATTGGGTTGTTTGGAAGAATAAGCTTTCGAATCAATGAAATAAGTAGAAATGTAAGAACTGCCACCATATGAAGGCAGTATCCTGCATCTCCGGCTTTTCACCCGAAAGCTCAGTGATAAGTAATGTATCCGGCAGGTCTTCTGGCTTGTTTCCTGTTTACTGCCTTCCCATCGGCCGATTGGCTGACAGTGGCTGCAGTGTAAACAATTCCCGTTCGCCGGTTGGCGGACGAATGAAACTCACAGCTACGGGGATAGCGCCGGTTTTACACCGGACTTCCCTTTTAACCCCGCTATGCGGGGACCAGATGGTGCAAATGTAATGGAGAGTTTGAAAAGAATGCCGAAAATTTATTTTTTAACCGGCTTGTTATAGTTGATGCTGATTCCGGCAAAATAATTGGCCGTAGGTGCTGCATTATAATATCTTCCTCCGGCCGCATTGATATCATTACCCAAACTGTACTTCGCATTGAGGGCATTGTCAACACCGGTATAAAAGGAAACGTTTAATTTTTTAACCGTTGTCGCATAACCGATCCTTCCGCCGAGCAGCTGGTAAGAAGCGGCATAAGCTGTATTGGCATCATTCAGCGGCATTTTATCACTGTAATAATAAGTGAGGTGCAGAAAAATACCGGGCCTGCTGTTCAGATCCACACCTCCTGTGAACGTATTGTTGGCCACGCCGGGCAGGTGATTGCCATCATAACTGGTATTGTCTTTTTTAAAATCTCCGTACGTGAAATGATCGAGCGTATAAGATGTCCAGATTCGCGCACTGGAGACCAGACCCATGGCTGAAGGCAGCAGCTGGTAAGACAACTGCGATTCAATTCCTTTTTGTGTGGTGGATCCGGCATTCGTATAATAATCGGCGTTGCTGGAATCCTTTCGTACCACAATGGCCTGCTGCAGTTCAAAATAAAATCCGATCACTTCAAGGTATAATCGTCTGTTGAAAAAGCTGCTTTTCAATCCGGCTTCATAACTGATCCCGTTTTCCGGCTGCAAATCGGTGTTGATACTGCCGGTGGAAGGCAGGACTTCCGATACGGTAGGTGGTGAAAATCCTTTGGATATGCTGGCATAGGCTAATATATCCGGTGTGATCTTTTTCGAAATGGCAAAACGGGGAGCGAGTTCATTGCTGAATGTTTTATTCCTGGGCAGAGAGCCGGGATCAGAAACCCGGTGAATGCCAATGAAAGACTCGTTATAACTAAGTCCGAATGAAGCCTGCCAACCTTCACCAAAAAACAAATCCGCCTGTGCGAACAGGGTATAGGTCCAGGTATTGATATTATCGCTGGTTTGCAGGGTATCGGGAGCCCCGTTCACATTCCCGTAATCCTGGGTCTGGAAAAATCCTTTCTGTGCTTCACCTCCAAAACTCAGGTGTAACAAATCCGTAGTATAATTAAAGTCCGTTCTGCCGCCGAAATGTGGTTCACTCCGGAATTCATAGTTTCTGAAAGTCGGGTTTGTATAATTGGTATAGGCCGTGTAGAAATTCGTCGTGTTCTGAAATTTTGAATTGAAGCGTTCGGTATTTGTAATGGCGGCCATAAAGGTTTTCTGATAAACCGCCGCCTGCGACTGGTCTGCTGATGGGAACGGGCCGAATGCCGGGCGGGACTGTTTCGGATTGGCATTGTATTCGGAAAGGTTCAGGGCGCCCGGCGTCTGATAATAAAGGTCGCCATAAAATGCGTACGTGCTCAGGGTATGGCGATCGTCGTTTTTCAGCATGGATTCCCAGGTAACAATATCCCTGCGCAGGTTGGTATGGTCCCGGTATCCGTCGGAAGTCTGGTGGGAATAATTGATGATATTTCCCCCGTTTTCATTTCCCAGGCGTACCTGCGCATTGATGGTATTGCTATTGAATGTACCATGACTATAATCAGCGCTAAAACCCGGCTGCCAGGTATCCGGTCGGGATTTGATAAGCAGGGCACCGCCGGTTGCAGCTCCGTAGAGGCTGCCTGCAGGCCCTTTGATCACTTCCATGGAATACATATCAGAAGGGGCGAGCTGGGTCAGATATGTATTACCTCCCGGATCGGTAAAGGGGATGCCGTCCAGGTAAACTTTTACATTTCTGACGCCAAAGGGTGAACGCAGGGTGCTGCCCCTGAAACTGAGCCTGTAACTGCCCGGTGATCTTTCTTCCATGCGCACCCCCGGGATACTATTCATGGCGGGTACGATGCTCAGATTATTGTAACGGTTCCATTCGGCTTTCGTGATCACACCCACAGCCACCGGCACTTCCGAAAGCCTGCGGTTCTGTTCATAGGCCTGCACCACTACTTCCTGTAATAATTTTCTGTCGGCTGAATCCGGAAACTCTTTGCTGTCCTGACTGCGCGCAATTCCCGAAATCAGCAAAAAAGCCCCGCAAATCCAGTTTTTCATTTCTTGTTTTTATTCCGCAGCAAATGTAGAAAAGAATATTTCATTATCTTAACCTCTTCAGTGTTTGTTTCCTGCGGAATGGCACCATTAACCGGGACTATGGTAAAAAATGAAAAGCTGGGCGTTTTTGACTGCACGATGATTGTGGTGAGCCTGGTGATTGGTATGGGCATCTTCCGCACACCCGTGAATGTAGCCCGGCATGTTCCGGATACATTTTTGTTTTTCTTTACCTGGATCGCCGGCGGAGTGGTTGCGTTATGCGGTGCGCTCACTTATGCAGAAATCGGGTCAAGACTTCCGGTGATGGGCGGATATTATAAAGTGTTCTCCTACGGGTACCATCCCTCCATTGCTTTTGCCATCAACTGTATCATCCTGATATCAAATGCAGCTTCCCTGGCCGGAGTTGCCCTGATCGGTGCAGAATATATATCCGGAATTCTTTTTCCTGCTGTTACTGATGTACAGGCATTGCAGGTAAGAGAAATCGCGATCGCCCTTTTTTCTATCATTCTTTTTTACGGAGTGAACCTGCTGGGACTTAGAATGAGTGCGCGAACACAGAACGTGCTGACAGTGATTAAAATTTTACTGATTGTTCTTTTGATTACGCCCTTATTTTTTGCGGGCCGCGCAGGGACCCATGTTCTGCAGCAAACCGCATTCCCTGGCTGGATCAGCTATCTCAAAGGATTTGGTGCCGGGCTGATTGCTGTATCTTTCACCTACGGCGGTTACCAGCAGACCATTAATTTTGGATCTGACATTGAAAAACCGGGCCGCAATATTCCCCGCGCCATCTTCATGGGCATCTTTATCATCATTATTTTATACCTGAGTATCAATTATGCTTATTTGCGGGTAATCGGGCTGGACCCGCTTCGGAATACGAAAGGAATTGCATCTGTGATGGCAGCCCATGTATTCGGAGATGCAGCGGGTAGAATACTTTCTGTTTTATTGTTTCTTTCCGTCCTGGCCTATGTGAATGTATTGCTGATGAGTAATCCCCGGGTGATGTATGCAATGGCGGCAGACGGCGTTTTGCCGGCTTTTTTTGCAAAAC
>WSSedB1CaDRAFT_10000622_pt1 | contig 14858 bp, 9 predicted proteins | sample WetSurSB1Cattail_FD_9460 | JGI IMG/M metagenome (IMG submission 9460)
TCGCGCCTTCCGGCACGTGCACATGGATGTCGCGGCGGTCGAACAGCGGCGGCTCAAGCCCGAAATCGACAGCCCGCGAGCGCACATAGGACGCCGCCGCCGAAATCGACTCCTTCATCACATCGCGCAGATTGCCGGTGACGGTCATGCGGCCCTTGCCGGGCATCATCACGCCCTCGATGGTCAGCAATTCCCCGCCCACCTCGGTCCAGGCGAGCCCCGTGACCGCGCCGACCTGATCCTCCAGCTCCGCCTCGCCATAGCGATATTTCGGCACGCCGAGATAATCGGAGATGTTGGCGTCGGTGACGACGACCTGCTTGCCCTTCTTGGCGAGCAAGATCTCCTTCACAGCCTTGCGCGCGAGATTGGAGATTTCGCGCTCCAGATTGCGCACGCCGGCCTCGCGGGTGTAACGCCGGATCAGCGTTTTCAGCGCGCCGTCCTCGATCCGCCACTCCTTGGGCGTCAGTCCGTGCTTCTTGACGGCGTTGGGGATGAGATGCGCGCGGGCGATTTCGGCCTTCTCGTCCTCGGTGTAACCGGCGATGCGGATGATCTCCATGCGGTCCATCAGCGGCGCCGGAATGTTGAGCGTATTCGCCGTCGTCACGAACATCACATTGGAGAGGTCGTAATCGACCTCGAGGTAATGGTCGTTGAACGAAGCGTTCTGCTCTGGATCCAGCACCTCCAGCAGCGCCGATGACGGATCGCCGCGGAAGTCCATGCCCATCTTGTCGATCTCGTCGAGCAGGAACAACGGATTGGCGGTCTTGGCCTTGCGCATCGACTGAATGATCTTGCCGGGCATGGAGCCGATATAGGTGCGCCGATGGCCGCGGATTTCAGCTTCGTCGCGCACGCCGCCGAGCGACATGCGCACGAATTCGCGCCCCGTCGCCTTGGCGATGGACTTGCCGAGCGAGGTCTTGCCGACGCCGGGCGGGCCAACGAGGCACAGGATCGGCCCCGCGAGCTTGTTGGCGCGGGTCTGCACCGCGAGATATTCGAGAATCCGCTCCTTGACCTTGTCGAGTCCGAAGTGATCCGCGTCGAGCACCTCCTGCGCCTGCACGAGATCCTTCTTGACCTTGGAGCGCTTGCCCCACGGGATCGACAGGATCCAGTCGAGATAATTGCGCACGACGGTGGCCTCGGCCGACATCGGAGACATCTGGCGCAGCTTTTTCAACTCGCCGGTCGCCTTGTCGCGCGCCTCCTTGGAGAGCTTGGTGTTCTTGATCCGCTCCTCGAGCTCGGCGAGATCGTCCTTGCCGTCCTCGTCGCCAAGCTCCTTCTGGATCGCCTTCATCTGCTCGTTGAGATAATATTCGCGCTGTGTCTTCTCCATCTGGCGCTTGACGCGCGTGCGAATGCGCTTCTCGACCTGCAGGACCGAGATCTCGCTCTCCATCAACGCCAGGCATTTTTCCAGCCGGCGCGCGACGTTGACGGTCTCCAGCACATCCTGCTTGTCCGAAATCTTCACCGAAATATGCGAGGCGACCGTGTCGGCGAGCTTCGAGAAATCCTCGATCTGCGTCACGGCGCCGACGATCTCGGTCGAGACGCGCTTGTTGAGCTTCACATAGCTTTCGAATTCGGAAATGACCGAGCGGCCGAGCGCCTCGACTTCGACCGGCGAGTCGATTTCGTCGGCCAGCGCTTCGGCGTCCGCCTCATAGAAATCGTCCGAGCGCGTGAAGCGCCGCACCTTGGCGCGCGTCTGGCCCTCCACGAGAACTTTCACGGTGCCGTCGGGCAGTTTCAGCAACTGCAGCACGGTCGCGAGGGTGCCGATCGTATAGATCGCGTCGGTCGCCGGATCGTCGTCGCTGGCGTTGTTCTGCGTCGCGAGCAGAATTGGACGGTCGGTCCTGGTGACTTCCTCCAGGGCGCGAATCGATTTGTCGCGAGCGACAAACAGCGGGACGATCATATGGGGAAACACGACGATATCGCGCAAGGGGAGGACCGGGAAGCTCTCGATCGTTCCAGGCGCAATCGTGCCGCGCTTTTCGCTCGTCATTTGTTCTTCCTTAATGGTTATCGCCACGATCAGGACACGCCGTGGCGAAGCAACTCTGGCGCCGCGCCTTATTTGGCGGGCTTTTTGGGGCGCGGACGCGCCTCCACGGCGCTCCCGACAATCAAGGCTCGTGGGCCTCTATAACGCAAGAAATGGGTGACGCGGACAGGGTTTCAAGACGCGACCGGCTTCCCCGCGCGCGTCATGCGACGAGAACGCGGGGCTCCACGCGAGCCTCGACTTCTTCCTTCGGGCGCCGCTTCGATGGGCGTTTCGCGCCGCCTCGCGGCGAGCCAAAAGAATTGTATGAGACGCAAGCACTCGCGACGCGACCAAAACCATGAAACGCGCGGCGCGGATCTCGCCGGGCTGGCGCGGCGCGCGCACGCGCCGTGCTTCCGCGCGACGGCTAGGCGCTGCTGGCGCCGGTCTTTTCGTTGCGTTCCGCGTAAATATAGAGCGGACGCGCCTTGCCCTCGACGACCTCGGGGCCGATCACGACGTTCTCGACGCCTTCTAGGCCCGGCAGGTCGAACATGGTGTCGAGCAGAATGCCCTCCATGATCGAGCGCAGACCGCGCGCGCCGGTGCGCCGTTCGATCGCCTTGCGGGCCACCGCGGACAGCGCCTCGTCCTGGAAGGTCAGTTCGGTGTTCTCCATCTCGAACAGCCGCTGATATTGCTTCACCAGCGCGTTCTTCGGCTCGGTGAGGATGCGCTTCAACGCCTCCTCGTCGAGATCCTCGAGCGTCGCGATGACCGGCAGACGGCCGACGAATTCCGGGATCAGGCCGAATTTGAGCAGGTCTTCCGGCTGCACCTGGCGGAAAATATCGCCGGTGCGGCGTTCGTCCGGCGCCTGCACGGTGGCGCCGAAGCCGATCGACGTGCTGCGGCCGCGCGCGGAAATGATCTTTTCGAGCCCGGCGAAGGCGCCGCCGCAAATGAACAATATGTTGGTCGTGTCCACCTGCAGGAATTCCTGCTGCGGATGCTTGCGCCCGCCCTGCGGCGGCACTGAGGCGACCGTGCCCTCCATGATCTTGAGCAGCGCCTGCTGCACGCCCTCGCCGGATACGTCGCGGGTGATCGAGGGATTGTCGGACTTGCGGGAAATTTTGTCGATTTCGTCGACATAGACGATGCCGCGCTGGGCGCGCTCGACATTATAGTCGGACGCCTGAAGCAGCTTCAGGATGATGTTTTCGACGTCTTCGCCGACATAGCCGGCTTCCGTCAGCGTGGTGGCGTCGGCCATGGTGAAGGGCACGTCGAGAATGCGCGCGAGCGTCTGCGCCAGCATGGTTTTGCCGACGCCGGTCGGGCCGATCAGCAAAATGTTCGACTTCGCCAGTTCCACGTCGCCATGTTTGGTGGCGTGATTGAGCCGCTTGTAATGGTTGTGGACGGCGACGGACAGCACGCGCTTCGCCTGGGCCTGGCCGATCACGTAATCGTCGAGCACCTTGCAGATTTCGCGCGGCGTCGGAATGCCGTCGCGCTGCTTGACGAGCGCCGTCTTATTTTCTTCGCGAATAATGTCCATGCATAGTTCGACGCATTCGTCGCAGATGAACACCGTGGGGCCAGCGATGAGCTTGCGCACCTCGTGCTGACTCTTGCCGCAGAACGAGCAGTAGAGCGTGTTCTTCGAGTCGCTGCTGCCGACCTTGCTCATCTTCTTCTCCCGATCAATCGGCCCGCTTGGCGAATCGAACCAACCATAAGCGATACATGCGCCAACCTAATAAAAGGTGGAGGTCCCCGCCGCGCTCGGCGCATCTGGCGACCCGACCCTCTTTCCCTAATCTATAGGCGCCTGTCCAGATTGCAACTGGAACCACGCCCGGCGGGTCAAGCAAGAATTGCGCCCAAGGAAGCGGCGCGTCGCATCAAGCTTTCAGAATCTTCGGCACCCGCGCCAGCCGCAGCCGGTAGGCGTCGGGCATTCCGCTGCCCAGCAGCGGCCGCAAATAGTAGCGGAAGGCGTCGGTCACGTCGGCGCCGCACGGGCTGATGAACTCATCCGGCATGACCTTGGTTTTGGCCGCGATTTCCTCCAGCGGAGTTAATCGGTAGTCGACCGAATAGAATCCCGTGCGGTGGATGGTCACGCTGCCGCAACTATCGCCCCAAATGGCGTATTGCACAGCCTTTTCACCCACTTCCCGCGCTTCGCGCTGATCGACATCCGAAACGCAGCCGACAAAACTGCGCTGCAAATAACCGAAAGTGTCGGCCCGCACGCGCTTAAACCCAAGCTTGTCCTTGACCAAATCGCTCAGCTCGTCGGCCAGCGCGCCGCCGCCCAGATGCACGTTGCCGTGCGCGTCCCGCTCGACTTTCTTGGCCAGCTTTTCGGCGATCGGCGTGTGGTTTTCGTCGGAAACTCCCTCCGACACCGCGACGACGCAGCGGCCGAGCCGCTCCATCGTCGACTTTACGCCGGCGAGAAAGTTGTCGACGACGAAAGGGCGTTCCGGGAGGTAAATCAGGTGCGGGCCGTCGTCGGGGAATTTCTTGCCCAGCGCCGAGGCGGCGGTCAGAAAGCCGGCGTGGCGCCCCATCACGACGCCGATATAGACGCCCGGCAGCGCCCAATTATCGAGATTGGCGCCGGCGAAGGCTTGCGCGACGAAGCGCGCCGCGGAAGGAAAGCCCGGCGTGTGGTCGTTGACCATCAGATCATTGTCGATGGTCTTGGGAATATGGACGGCGCGCAGCGGATAGCCATGCGTCTTGGCCTCCTGCGAGACGATGCGGACAGTGTCGGAACTGTCGTTGCCGCCGATATAGAAAAAGCAGCCGATCTTGTGCGCCCGCAAGACGTTAAAAATTTCCTGGCAATATTTGACGTCCGGCTTGTCGCGCGTCGAACCGAGCGCGGAGGATGGCGTGCCGGCCACGAGTTCCAGATTGTGGGTCGTCTCCTGCGTCAGATCGGCGAAATTCTCGTCGACGATGCCTCGCACGCCGTGAAACGCGCCGTAGACGCGCTCGACCTGACGAAATTTGCGCGATTCCAGCACGGCGCCGACCAGCGACTGGTTAATGACGGCGGTCGGGCCGCCGCCCTGCGCGACCAGAACCTTGGAAAAATCGATGTCGGACACGAAGGAGACTCCACGAAGAGAGGTGGGGGATGCGTACGAGAAACCGAAGCTTCTCTTCACTCGTTGGCGAAACTTTCAAGCAGGGTCATGGTGCGCCCCAGCGCATAGCACATTGTATCGACGCGACGCTTTGTCTCCAACCTGGACTTCACGCGTCGCAAAAACAATTACGAAAGGCTTGTTCCCGGTATATCCGCCAAATGAGCTTTTTGCATTCACGAGACCGCATAAGACTGCTGCATATTGGTTCCCTGCAACTTTTCGATCTCCCGTTAGGAACAAATCAGAAAAGTGCGCCGATTCAGGGTCTTTCATAAGGCTCGCTACTGTATGGCGAGCCGTCTCAAACATTTCTGAGGTGAACGGAAAGCCTTCCTCGATTGTTCCGAATATCGCCCTATCAAAGAGGCGAGTGAACGGCTTCTCCGGCAAACCCTTACTGTCACCTTCCTTCCCTCGTTTGTCTTCTCCCTTCAGAGCGGAAAAAACGCCTCCTGCCACCGAAAGCAAAATGAGAAGATAAATTGCTTTCTTGATATGCCTCACTTCTCAATCCCCACGGATAGTCGGCAACTCCGTCACACCAACGCGCCGTGGCAATGCTTGTATTTTTTGCCGGAGCCGCAGGGACAAGACTCATTGCGGCCGACCTTGCCCCAAGTGGCGGGGTTTAGCGGGTCGCGCGGTTCCGCTGGCGCCGCGGCGACCGTCGGCGCGACGGAAAAGTCCACCGCGGCGAGGCGAGCATTGAGATCGGCGAGGATCGCCTGATCGCCCATGCCGCCGCCAAGCGCCTCCGGCGCCGGATGCGACATCTGCATCGGCGGCAGCTCCATCGGCGCGGAGGGCGGGGCCTCGAAGGAGACGTCGACGCGCATCAATTGCTGTGTCACGCGTTCGTCCCAATGCTCCATCAGCGTCTTGAACAGCTCCAGCGCCTCGGACTTGTACTCGTTCAACGGATCACGCTGCGCCAAGCCGCGCCAGCCGACGACCTGGCGCAGATGGTCGAGCGCGATCAGATGGTCGCGCCACAGAAAATCGAGCGCTTGCAGCACGAACTGCTTTTCGATCATGCGCATCAGCGCGGGCGTGTTTTTCTCGACCTTGGCGGCATAGGCCTCGTTGGCGGCGGCGAGCAGGCGTTCGCGAATCTCCTCGTCGGCGATGCCTTCTTCGGCGGCCCATTGGGCGATCGGCGGCTCGATGTTGAGCTTTTCCCTCGCGTCTTCGACAAGACCCTCGATGTCCCACGCCTCGGCGTAGGCGTTATGGGGAATATGAAGCGCGACCATCTTGTCGACGACTTCCTCGCGCATGTCGGCGACGTGATCCTCGACGCTCTCGTCCGACATGATTTCGCGGCGGCGTTCGAAGATCACCTTGCGCTGATCGTTCATCACATTGTCGAACTTCAGCACGTTCTTGCGCATGTCGAAGTTGCGCGCCTCGACCTTTTGCTGCGCCTTCTCCAGCGCCTTGTTGATCCAGGGATGGACGATCGCCTCGCCTTCCTGCAACCCGAGCTTGACCAGCATCGAATCCATGCGCTCGGAGCCGAAGATTCGCATCAGATCGTCTTGCAGCGACAGATAGAATTTCGAGCGTCCCGGATCGCCCTGGCGGCCCGAGCGTCCGCGCAGCTGGTTGTCGATGCGGCGGCTCTCGTGGCGCTCCGTGCCGATGATATAGAGGCCGCCGGCGTCGATCGCCTGCTCCTTGAAGCGCGCGACCTCGGCTCTGATTTCGGCTTCCTTGGCGCGCAGGGCGTCGCCTTCGAGCCCGACGCATTCCTGCGTCACGCGCATCTCGACATTGCCGCCGAGCTGAATGTCGGTGCCGCGGCCCGCCATGTTCGTCGCGACGGTGATCGCGCCGGGCACGCCGGCCTCCGCCACGATATAGGCCTCGAGCTCGTGGAAGCGGGCGTTCAGCACCGCGAACAGTTTTGAAGGCTTGCCGGCGCGGGCGGCGACATAGAGTTTGGGCAGCGCCTTCGGGTCGGTGAAGTCGATCTGCGTGTAGCCGAGCTTCGTCAGATATTGCGCCAGCTGCTCGGACTTCTCGATCGAGGTCGTGCCGACGAGCAAGGGCTGCAGATTGGCGCTCGCCGCCTCGATTTCCGCCGCTATGGCCTTCAGCTTCTCGCCGGCTGTGCGATAGACCTCGTCGTCCCCGTCGATACGCTGGACCGGACGGTGCGTCGGGATTTCAACGACGTCGAGCTTGTAGATCTCGGCGAATTCGAGCGCCTCGGTCGAGGCCGTGCCGGTCATGCCGGCCAGCTTGTCGTAGAGCCGGAAGTAATTCTGGAAGGTGATCGAGGCCAGCGTCACGTTTTCCGGCTGGACCTGGACATGCTCCTTGGCTTCGAGCGCCTGGTGCAGCCCCTCCGAATAACGCCGGCCCGGCATCATGCGGCCAGTGAATTCGTCGATGATGACGACCTCGCCCTTGCGCACGATGTAATCCTTGTCGCGCTGGAACAGCTTGTGCGCGCGCAGCGCCTGATTGACGTGGTGAACGATGGTGACGTTCTGCGCCTCGTAGAGCGCGCCCTCGGTGAGGATGCCGGCCTCGCCGAGCAGTTCTTCCATATGTTCGTTGCCGGCGTCGGTCAGGCTGATCGAGCGCTGCTTTTCGTCGAGGTCGTAATCTTCCTTGGTCAGTTTCGGGAGGAGCTTGTCGATGGCGTTATAGAGATCGGATTTATCGTCAATGGGGCCGGAAATGATCAGCGGCGTGCGCGCCTCGTCGATGAGGATCGAATCTACTTCGTCGACGATGGCGAATGAATGTCCGCGCTGCGCCATTTGCGCCAGCTCGTATTTCATATTGTCGCGCAGATAGTCGAAACCGAACTCGTTATTGGTGCCGTAGGTGATGTCGCTGGCGTAGGCGGCCGAGCGGTCCTCGTCCGAAATGTCGTGAACGATGACCCCGACGCTCATGCCGAGGAATTTATATATTTGCCCCATCCATTCGGCGTCGCGCTTGGCGAGATAGTCGTTGACGGTGACGACATGCACGCCCTTGCCGGGGAGCGCGTTGAGATAGACCGCGAGCGTCGCGACCAGCGTCTTGCCTTCGCCGGTGCGCATCTCGGCGATGCCGCCCTCGTGCAGCACCATGCCGCCGATCAGCTGCACGTCGAAATGGCGCTGGCCGAGCGTGCGCCTCGCCGCTTCGCGCACCGTGGCGAAGGCTGGAACGAGCAGATCGTCGAGCGTCCCGCCGGCGGCGAGCCGGTCGCGGAACTCCTGCGTGCGGGCGCGCAGCGCCTCGTCCGAGAGCCCGGCGACCTCGGGCTCCATCGCGTTGATCGCCTTGACTTTCGGCTGATAGGTCTTCAGGCGGCGGTCGTTTGCGGAGCCGAAAATTTTCTTGGCGAGGGCGCCGAACATTCGTGGAACCTTTCTGACTGGACCGGAGCGCTCGCTTAAGGCCGGGCGCGCCAATTCGTCGAAACCTTTGAGAACGGGCGCTTCGTCAAGCGCTGGGAACTGCTCGGGCCGCCTCCGCGCCCCCGCGGAGGCCCGCGGGTTTCGACGCAAATTCCCGGCGGAGAGATAAGAGCCGCCTCAATCCTTGTCAATGTAAGGAAAGCACCGCCGGGATATCGAGCGCGTTCAATCGCCTTCGGTCCGGTCCCCGCATTTCGCCTGTTTACCGCGCTAGGAATATTCTTTCCCGGACGCCCGCGCCGGTCGCGGTCCTCGCGAACGACGCGGCTCGTTCGAGCAACGCCGGCGTCAAGCGGGGCGCTGGATGGGGCGACCGCGCCCCGGATTCCGCGATGCTAAACCCCGCCATATCCGGGATCGGAGCCGCTGATGAACGATTTGCGCATTCCCGTCGCCCGGGCTTTACGAGATTCAGCGCTCGGTCAGGTGTCTTTCTTGGCCAGTTGGCTGTCTAATTTAGCCTGAACCTCTTCGAGCACTTCCGCGAGGAAAGATTCCGCCGCCTCGACTGACACCGCCGCGCGCGCCGTCAAGATTTCGCCATCTGCTCTGAAAATAACGACGAGCGGCGGATATTCGCTTGACGGCGGATCATAGACGACACCCTCTAGGTACGACATCAAGCTCTCCCGCATTGTTGCTGTCGTATATGATCAGGCGTCCTCGCATTTGCAACCCGGCGCGCGCGAGCTGAGCTATTGGTCGACGCCCCCCACAAAATGCTAAATCTTTGATTTCAAGAATTGAGGATTTATTAATTCATTGTCGTGACGAGCGATTCACTTTTATCGCCATTGAAAGGAGCCCCAGTCGCGGCGCTTCTTTTTGTTCCACAATTCCTTTCTTGAAGGCGGACGCCGGAACGGAAGAAATTTACGTCCGGAGACGCGAAATTCCCGACGGGATGACACGGCGGTTTCGTCTTCGCGTTCCGCGCTCTCTCCGTCGTTCCGATGGCTCCATGCCCGCGGCGCGGCCGCGCTCGCGCCGGGCCAATAATCGGTTCGTCGCCCCGAGGAGCGCGCGGCCGCTCTTCCATTTTCTTTTGCTAATCTTTTGCTTCCGCCCTGCCGTTGTTCGCGGACGCGTCGCGGCGCCGTCGCCTTGCGCAAGGCGGCGGCTCCCGTTTCCGCGCTGGTCGATCAAGGCGTCGCGAACCGATGCGGAACCAAGGAAGCGCCTCTCGACGCGCATAGTTGTTGGCATTGGCTCTCGAATCGCAGTCGCGGCCTAATGTGCAATGGCGAGACCGACGATGCGCGACAGGACCAGCCCGCCGGCGACGACGAGATAGACTCGAAGCACGCCCATCCAGATCCTGCTGGCATGGGAGAGTTCCGAAGGAGGCAGTTCGGCGAGAGGCGGCGTACGCCAATTATCAAGGCCATGACGCCCGATCGATTTTCTCTTCTTGTCGCCCGCCGTCTTGCTGAACGCCCCGCTGAAGATCGCCGTCAATACGGCCAGCACGGTTCCGCCGCCGAGAATCGACAGCATTACGGTCTCGTTCGTCGCCTCGGGGAACAAGACCGACGCGGTGAGGATAATCGACAGCATGACAAGCGCCGAGATCACCGCCCCGGTGAAAATATTCATGGCGCGCGTATTGGTCCATGGCCCGAGGACCGCCGTGTCATTGCAAAGCAAGAGAAGGAACACCGTCGCGCTCGGGAGAAGAACGCCGGCGAGAGTCTGAACCGCGTTGGTCAACAGGCCGAGCGGCGCGCCTGGGGTCAAGACCAAGCCCGCGGCGACGACGATCAGACCGCAATAGATCGCATAGAACCCCTTCGCATCCTTCGGTTTGCGGTGAAGGGAGTGCTTCAGGGACAGGACGTCGCCGATGGCGTAAGCGGTCGACAACGAAACCGCCGAGGCGCCGATGACGCTGGCGTCGATCAGCGCGAGAGCGAAAAGCACGCCGGGCAGCCGACCCGCGTATTTCTCCAGACCGGACGCCACCGCCCCCGCATCCACGAAGCTTCCGAATTCCCTTTGGCCGTCGAACGCCGCCGCGACGAAGGCCATCATCGCCACCGCGCCGACGATGACCATGACAATTCCCAGCCAGAGATCGACCCGCTCGTATCTGATGAAGCGCGGGGTGATCCTCTTGTCAATGACATAGCTCTGTTGAAAGAAGAGCTGCCATGGGGCGATGGTCGTGCCGACGATCGCGATGATGAGCAGCATGACCTCGCTGACCTTGGCGTCCTTTGGAAATCGCGGCAAGGCCAAGTCCCGCGCGATTTCGGCGAGCGGCGGATGAATCATCAGAAAGATCGGAACGAGCAGCAGGCTGCCCGCGCACAGCGCCAGAGCGAACCTTTCGAAGCGGCGGAAGTCGCCCGTGCTTACAGCCCCCATGATGACGACGGCGGCCAGCGCGACGCCGAGCTGCTTTGAGACCCCGAGGTAGTCGAGCGCCAGCACGATGCCGATGAATTCGGTGACGATGGTGAGGGCGTTCAGAAGGAAAAGATCGATGACGCTGAAGGCCCCCCAGAACCTGCCGAAGCGCTCGAAAATGAGCCGCGCGTGGCCGACGCCGGTCACCGCGCCGAGGCGAAGAACCATCTCCTGATTGACATAGAGAACCGGAACCAACAGCAGCAACGTCCACAGGAGCGCCGTCCCATAATTCTGGCCGGCCTGAGTGTACGTGCCGAAGGCGCCGGCGTCATTGTCTCCGACCATGACGATGAGGCCCGGTCCGAGGATCGCGAGCAATGTTTGAAAGCGGTGTTTCCATCCGACGCGGGGGCCGTGATCGCCGTGCCTGATGGCGCCCAGGGCGCCATGGATGTGGCCGACGTGGGCTTCGTCGAGGACCGCGCCGCGCGGGGCCTCCTTCTGTTTGGCATGCATGGTCATGGCTCGTCTCCTTCGCCCGCGGGAGACGAACCTCGGGGCCAGCTACGGGCCCGACGTCGCTCGATCTCGCTCGGTTACGATCTTTGTTGGAACCGTCTTGGAACTGGCGCCCACTGGCGGGCCGAAGGCCGCGCCGGCGGGCTTACTTGGGCCGTCGTTCATGGCTGTCTCCATCAGGCCGCGATCTGGAGCGCGGGGGGAGGTTCGCCAGCGTCTCGCGCGAAACATTGCTCGCCGTCCGTTGGCTCCTCCCAGAAGCAGGCAAGGCGACCCGTCTCGGGGTCGGCCCGCCAGACGCAGACCAGCGCCCGGCGCGCCCGGCGGCGAAACGGGATAATGTCCGCGAAAACGCGGCAAGGCGTGGCGTCCCGAATGATCGGGCGCGCGAACTGAATTTTCGTGAGCTTGTTCATCGCTCATCTCCTGCGCCGTTGATCCACGGCCCGGAGCATGAGCGGCAGGCAGGAGCTTTAGGCTCTCGCGACGCCTCTCACACGGTCTGGGCGACCGTGGATGGTTTCGATGTCGAGCGGCGTCGCTTGCGCGGACAAAGCCGCGGTCGGGGCGCCAAAGCTGCTACTGCCCATGTCTCTTTCTGAGGTTGTTGAATCGCCGGAGAGCGAGGGGCCCGCCGACTTTTCGCTATCTGCGCCCCGAGATTTGATTTGTCAATCAAAGACTCCTTAGCGATGCTCCCCGGAGATTAGCGGCGCGTGAAGCTTTTCGGGGCATGGGACGCCGTCGAGAGTTGCGCGACGGAAGGTCGCGCCGGTTCTTTGCGATGGCAAACAGACGCCGTCCGAAGCTGGCGTGGCTCGGATGACCAACTTCGTGGTCAGCGGGACGGCGCGAAGCCGAGCGCGGCCGACCTTCGCGCGCTCATCAATTCGACCGCGAGACCGATTCCCTTCCGCGGCGAAGCCCGTTGGAACGAATGAATCTAGCTTATCCGTTTCAATGAGCAACGGCTGCTCCAGCTCGCCGGGCGGGGACCAGCTCAAACGCCACCATGCCCGGCGTTCCGCGCGATCAGCCGATCGATCTCATCGACGGGCTCCAACTAATGAAATGGTTTTACATCGTCTTCGCCGGCGAATGACCGCAATGGCCCACGTCGCAAATTCAAACCGGTTCGCTACCTAAAAATCGTAAAACTTGCGGCGCAGCGCGTCCTCATATTCCGCCTTCAAGCCCAAGACTTTGTTGCGAACCTCGTCCTCGTCGAAATGGGCGCCTTCCCATTTGTCGACCTCGGCGATCGTGTGGTTGACCGAAGCGAGCGCCTCTTCTTTCCTGATCGCGACAATCCATTCCTCGACGGCCGCCTTATAGGCAGCCTGCAATCTGTCTAATTCGGCGGTTTCGTTTTCCATGTCGCTCCCCCATCCGCAATCGTTAGATCGGCTCGATGAACAAACGACGACAAGGCTCCGGCTGGAGCTTGCTAGGGCGCCTCGATGATCGAACGCAGCGGCTCCAGGATTTTTCCCTGCCGCGTCAGGCGCGAAAAAATCCTTAGCCCGGCCTCCTCATTGCCGTTGGGGTGCACCAGCACGATGGAGCCGGGACGGGGGCGGGGGCCAAGCGCCAGCCAACTGTCGGCGCCGAGCGCGACCAGATGGCGTTCGCGCAGCTTCTCCATCAGCCCAGGGTCGGAAACCAGCCCCGGAAAGCGGAAAAACACCGATGGCGTCAGGCCGTTGGCGATCATCAACCTTTCCGTGTCGAATATCTCCGCGTCCATATCGACCCCGGGCGTCAGCAGATAGGTTTGCGCGTCTGGGCGGCTTTTGACGTAAGGGTGATGATAGGAATGATTGACCCAGGCGATGCTGAGCGCGCCGCTGGCCGCCTGCTGCTTCAGCCAGTCGAGATCGTCGGCGTGACGGACCATCCACAGGCCGGAGATGGCCAGGGCGACGGGCGTTCCCGGGCCTTGCCTTCCGAGCAGCTCCAGAAAATCCCGGTCAAGCGGGCGCCGGCTCGGGCATAGATCGCCGGTGACGAAGACGCCCTCGCCCTTGCCGTGCGAGAGGCCGGCGTTCTCCAAGACCTTTGGCGTCGCGGGATCCGGCTCGGGCTTCTTTAACGCGCGCATGAAGCGCGTGTCCGCTTCCGCGGCGTCGCTCGTGTCCAGACAGCGCCAGCACCGCGCGCGCTCCAGGCTGGTCGCGAGGCTCTCGGGATCGATCGCGAACAGCGTCGCCTCTCCGCTCAAAGCCATTCGCCGCGTCGCGAGTTTTCGCGCGCCGGCGTCGTTGACGCAGCTTTGGAGGATCGCATGATAATCGCGCGGCCGCGCGCCATTTGCCGTCACGGGCTCCGCGCATGTCGGGTCGTCGGTGGCTTGGGCGAGGGGCGCGCCGGTTGCAAGTAGCGTGGCCATGGCCCAGATTGCCAGGGCGAGTTTGGCTCTCATGCGGGACAGCTATCATGATCGGCGACGACGCGCAGCAGGCCGCGCCCGACGTGATTAAATTCGATTTCATCGACGCGCGGGAGACGCCGGAGATCGGCGTAATACTCGGCGTGGAGGTCGGCGACCGCCTTGGTCCGCGCGACGAGCGGCCGCTGTCGATCCTGGCGCGCGACGGCTCCGGCGCCGTGGTCGCGGGACTGAACGCGGTGTCGCATTGGCGCTGGCTCTATGTGCGCCATCTATATGTCGCGCCGGCCTGGCGCGGACAGGGGCTCGGGGGGCGGCTGCTGGCGGCGGCGGAGGAGGGCGCTCGCGCGCGCGACTGCGTCGGCGTCTATCTCGACACTTTTGAAGAAAGCTCCGCCGTGTTTTACGAGCGTCACGGCTTTGTCCGCCACGGGCGCATCGAGAATTTTCCAGTCGGCGCGGCGCGGATTTTTCTTAGCAAGGCGTTGTAATACGGCTGTAATTCAATTCGCCGGGAGCTTCCTTCTCCCGCAAACGGGAGAAAGGACTCACCCAATCGCGCCGACAATCTCCGCGACGATAGCGTCCAGCCCGCGCGCCGCGTCGATGCGCCGCCAGCCTATCGCGCCGGTCTCGCCCTTCATCTGCGCCAGCAGCACGTCGGGCGTCGCATCGGAGGGGTCTTCGCGCCGCGTCTCGACGCGCGCGATCCGCGCGGAAAGATCGACATCGAGCCAGAAGCCGTGAAACGGCGCGCTGGCCTCGCGCGCGATCCGTTCAATTCCGGCGCGGGCTTCCGGCCGGTCGAACACCGCGTCGACCACGACCGGCCAGCCGGCGCGCGCGACGCGCCCCGCATCGAGCATCATCTCTCCATAAACGCGCTCGGAGATTTCGCGCGCATAGGCCTCCTTCGGCAGGCGCCGCGTCGGCTCGGCGCCGTGCAGCCTTTTGCGCAGCCGGTCGCTGCTTAGCGTGCGCGCGCCGGG
>WSSedB1CaDRAFT_10000623_pt1 | contig 14847 bp, 15 predicted proteins | sample WetSurSB1Cattail_FD_9460 | JGI IMG/M metagenome (IMG submission 9460)
CATTCAGTAACATGTATACAAAACTTACATCTTTAACTTTATCCTTGTCATACAGAAATATCAACGATTATCGATTTTTGTTTTTCATAATTTTATCTTCTTTTAATTCTTTTAGTATAAGAAACCGCAGCCTATTTTTAAACTACTGTTTCTTTGCAAAAGCAAATATAAATTCCACTAGATAAACTGCACTGCATTTCTCTCACACTATTTTAATTCTATATACGTATATACGTATTTACGTATTTGTATTATACTTAATTTAACAAAATGAATTATGGAGGCTGTGTATGTCAGAAAAAAGATTTACTGTAACGCTCAATCCAGAACTTATTCGCCAATTAAAGATAGAAGCAGAGAAACAAAACATCAGAGTAAATAAAATTTTTGAAGAACTAATAACTGAATATCTCAAAAAGAGACAGTCTGCTAAATAATAGCAGGCTTTTCTTTTACTCCGATTGTTTAGTTTTCATTTGCATAGTCATGTATTTTATATGTAAAAGGGTTAATCTTATGAATTCAACTGATTTAGTTATTAAATCACCCAAATCAACACCTGCTTTCGCTCTTTCTATAAACAAAATCAAAAGCAATTTCATATATTGCAATATTTTAAATTAAAGGTATCATCAAAACAAAAGCAAGCCAGTACAAGTCAACTGCATCTAAGAACTTGTTCCAGCTTACTTCCATATGATTATACAATTACACCCATAAAATCAGATTACTTACTACCGGCAGTTGACTTCATAATGATGCCACCGCCAACGACTTTGTCATCATCGTAAAACACAACGGACTGACCCGGTGTCACGGCACGCTGGGGTTCATCGAAAAGAACACGTACCTTGCCATTGGGCATCGGTTCAATAGTGGCCTTACCTTCACGATTACCATAGCGAATCTTCGCAGATACCTTCATTGTATCTGCAAGTTCATCAATAGTAATCCAGTTCATATCATTAGCAATAAGCCCATGCGAAAACACGTCCTTATTCTCCCCAACAATTACACGATGATGCTTCATATCAAGTTCTGCTACATAAAGCGGTGTCTTAGCAGCAATGCCAAGACCACGGCGTTGGCCTACTGTATAGAGGGGTACACCATCATGATGACCAAGCACCTTGCCATGGACATCAACGATATCACCGGGAGTCAGCGCCTGCGGTATTTTTTCTCCAAGATACGCCTTGTAATCGTCATTCGGTACAAAACAAATTTCCTGACTGTCTGGCTTATGTGCAACTGGCAAATCCAATTTTTCTGCCATTTTACGCGTTTCAACTTTTGTATATTTTCCAAGCGGCATCAGGAAATGCTGCAAAGAATGCTGATTTAGATGATAAAGCGCATACGACTGATCCTTAAGGACATCAATCCCCTTACGAAGAAGGTAACGCCCCGTCATTTCATCCTGTTCAATTTTTGCATAATGACCTGTTGCCACATATTCTGCACCAATTTCACGGCATCGCTGCAAAAGCCCTTCAAATTTCACGTAACGATTACAGGCAATACATGGATTTGGGGTCCTGCCCTGCCTATACTCTGCAAGAAAATAGTCAATGACCGTCTTTTGAAACATCTCGCGAAAATTCATCACATAATGTGGTATCCCTATAATCTCAGCAACGCGGCGTGCATCATCGACAGACTTCATCGAACAACAGCCACGGTCATCACATTCATTATAATCACGGCTATCATCCGACAGGCGCATTGTTACACCGATTACATCGTAACCTTCACTTACAAGAAGAGCAGCAGCCAAAGAGCTGTCCACGCCTCCGCTCATAGCCACCACCACTTTTGGTTTAGCCCCCATTTTATTCATCCTTACTTTTTTATACTAGTTTAATTTCTAAAAAAACAGCATACTATATTTTCTTGAATCTTAACAGTTGTTTTTCAAACTACGAATTTTTTTTACGATTTTCGGCAATATTTCAAGTAATGTATCGATATTATCATCTGTATTCTCCCGCCCTAGCGTTAAGCGCAACGACGACTGTGCCAGCTCTGGGGCAAGCCCCATCGCTAAAAGGACATGTGAGGGCTCCACTGACCCCGCCATACATGCACTACCGCTTGATGCTGCAATCCCCTGCATATCGAGATTGAGCAGCAATGGTTCACCATCAATACCACTAAAGCTAAAGTTCACATTCCCCGGTAAACGATCCTGTCTGTGACCATTTAGCTTTACAGCAGGAATCTCTGCTTCAATCGCATAAATAAGCTTATCGCGAAGCCTTGTAAGCCGATTGTTTTCCTCAACAAGTTCCGCCATTGCTTTTCTCGCTGCCAGCCCAAGCCCAACAATACCAGGCACGTTCTCCGTACCGGCCCTCATACCACGTTCCTGTACTCCGCCATGCTGTACAGGTTCAATTTTGACACCACGCCTTATATAGAGCGCACCCATGCCTTTCGGTCCGTAGAGCTTGTGACCAGAAAGCGACAGAAGATCAATATTTAATTTTTTCACATTGATCTCCGTATGGCCTACTGCCTGGACAGCATCTGTATGAAAATATATGCCTGCCTGACGTGCAAATGCACCAATTTCCGCAATCGGTTCGATTGTGCCAACTTCATTATTAGCAAACATTACACTAATCAAAATTGTCTTATCCGTAACAGCTGCTTTTATTGCCGCAATATCTACCTTTCCATCAGCATCAACTGGAAGATACGTCACCTTAAAACCTTTTTTTTCAAGCCATTCACATGTATGGAGAACTGCATGATGCTCAATGCTCGTCGTAATAATATGGTTGCCTTGCCCTTTATTAGCAAAAGCAATGCCTTTAAGTGCGAAATTATCGCTCTCACTTCCACCACTCGTAAAAAAAACTTCTTCTGGCTCCGCTCCAATGAGAGCCGCAACATTTTCTCTGCTTTCGGCTACTGCCCGGCGTGTTTTCCGACCAAAATAATGAATGCTCGACGGATTGCCGAATTCGCTTGTCATATACTCAAGCATAACCTTTGCAATCTTCGGATCAGTTGCTGTTGTCGCTGCATGATCAAAATAAATATGTCTCATATCATATATACGCTCTTTCCTTTATTAACTAATTATGCTTGCTTTTACTATCCTTGCAAAGATCTGCTAACGTTATCGAATCCAGCACAGTGCTGATGCTATCACAAACTTTTGCCCAGACACCACGTGTCACACATTTCCCAGCTTTTTCACAGCACTGGTTATCCGCTTCAACATCCGCAAGCAAACAATCAACAAGTGCAATTGGTCCTTCCATAACTGTGATGACATCACCAATTGTTATTGTTGCCGGATCTTTTGCCAGCAGATAGCCGCCCTGTGCACCGCGCATACTCGTCACAAATCCAGCATTGCGCAAAGTGCAGATAAGCTGCTCAAGATAATGCTCAGAGATTCCCTGGTTTGTCGCAATGCTTTTGAGCGAAACAGCACCCTCACCATAATGAAGTGCCAGCTCATAAAGAGCCGTCACACCATATCTGCCCTTCGTTGATAATTTCACAAGAATCGCCTCGTTCAAGTTTCTCTATTTCCGACTTTTTTAATCGGATTTCTTGCATATAAATATAACAAATATATACTGATCTGTCAAAATATTTTCACATGCTTTCTTTTATAAAAAGCTTTACTTAATTTTTTTCTTCCAACATTTATTTAGGTACTCTTTGATTTTCTTCTCACATCCATTATCCGATGGAAAATAATATTTAGTGCCCTGCATCTCCCTCGGCAAATATTCCTGCTCTGTAAAATTTCCTGGATAGCTGTGCGGATAAACATACTCCGTACCATGCCCAAGCTTTGCCGCACCTTTATAATGCGCATCACGCAGATGCACTGGGATTGCCCCGCAGTTTTTGCTGCGCACATCTGCCAATGCCTTGTCAATTGCCATGTAAGCTGCATTGCTCTTTGGTGCTGAGGCAACATACGTCACTGCCTCAGCCAGCGGTATACGTGCCTCCGGCATACCTATAAACTGAACGGCCTGTACAGCTGCCATCGCAACGACAAGTGCCTGCGAGTCAGCATTACCAACATCCTCGGCCGCACAAATCGCTACTCGTCGAGCGATAAAATTTGTATCTTCTCCCGCCTCAATCATGCGTGCAAGATAATGAATTGCCGCATCCGGATCACTGCCACGCATACTTTTGATGAAAGCTGATACCGTATCATAGTGATTATCACCTTTTTTGTCATAGCTCTGTAGACGATCGCCAACGATTTGCTGCAATGAGTCTACTGTAATTGCTCCACCAATTTCCGGTACCATTGCACCAGCCTGCTCTAAAAGATTCAGTGCCATGCGTGCATCACCACTAGCAATCTGTGCAATAGACCGCAACACATCAACATCACAACTAAACTTATACCGCCCCAGTCCGCGTTCACTGTCTTTTAAAGCCTGCTGGCAAATCTTTATGATCTGTTCATCTGTCAAAAGCACTAATTTCACGATACGTACGCGCGAAAGAAGTGCATGATTGACCTCAAAATAGGGGTTTTCTGTCGTCGCTCCAATAAGGATAAGGCGTCCATCTTCTACGTATGGAAGAAGTACATCTTGCTGACTCTTATTAAAACGATGTATTTCATCAATAAATACAATGGTTCGTTTTTGATAAAACTTTCGTTGTTCCGCTGCCGCCTCAACAATCTTCCTTATATCGGCAATACCTGAAGATACTGCATTCATTTTATTGAAGTTGCTGTGCGTGACATTAGCAATCATTTGTGCGAGCGTCGTTTTGCCTGTTCCCGGCGGCCCATAGAGAATCAACGAGGGTATTTGATCACTTTCAATCATTTTGCGCAGATAATGACCTGTTCCAACAGCTTCCTCTTGTCCAACAAACTCGTCAAAATTCATTGGGCGCATGCGTTGTGCCAATGGTGCATAGTCGCTGCTTGCTCTCATATGATTTTGTGACTGAAAACAAATCCAAGTCTTCCATATTCATTCCCCCGTCGATCCTATTCCGCCATGACGCATCTGTCCCTGACCAACCTTGTCTCCATCAACTATAAGATAACGATAAAAAATACCCTGCGCAATCCGCATACCTTTCGATACAGCAACCTTTTCATCGCTATGATTAACAAGTGCCAACATGATATGCCCCTCATTTTCCCGATTATTATAATAATCTGCATCAATGATACCCTGATTATTAATACAGGTTACCTGCTTCTTTATTGAAAATCCCGATCGCACATGGATTCCTAGATATTCATCTGGCTGCATATACACCTTAAGCCCTGTCTCTACAAGTGTTACTTGATGAGGTAGCAATACACATTCTAAAGCCGCCTCAATATCGTAACCAGCACTCATTCCGGTCTTCCTTTGCGGCAAATGTATATCTTCTCTCTCATATTTTTTAATAATTTCAAATCCCCTTTTTCTCATAGATCCTCCTGTTGGAACTTTTGTTCTTTTTGTTTTATCAAAAAAAGAGCAAAGCCCGCTTGCCACTCTGCTCTCTCATTACAAATCAATCTTTGCTTTCTTCTCTTCTTTCACTATCATAGCTTCCGGCAATCGGCTTTGCTGGCATAATCGTTGAAATTGCATGCTTATAAACAAGTTGCTGCTTTCCTGCACTATCAAGAATAACTGTAAAATTATCAAATCCTTTGACAAAACCCTTTAATTGAAATCCATTGACAAGATGAATAATTACAGCCACATTTTCTTTACGCACCTGATTTAAAAAACTATCCTGTAAATTAATGACTTTTGCTGGCATGAAAAAACCTCCTTATGCCTCCATTTTTCATTATATTAATTCTACTTTATTTCGAAAGTTCCTGCTATATCTGCATAAACAACATCGATCAATTTATCGGCAGTATAGTCTCCTGCATCATACCAGTGAATATATGGCATTTTCCTATACCACGTAAGCTGTCTCTTTGCAAAATGACGTGTTGCACGTTGAATCAAAGCAACTACATGCTCTCGTGGGATTTCACCAGCAAGACATGCGGCTGTCTCCTTATAGCCAATTCCCTGCATTGCCTGACAATCACGTGTGCTACCATTTTTCTGAAGCATCGCCACCTCATTTTCCAAACCAGAAGCAAACATAAGCTCAACACGAAGATTTATTCGTTTATAAAGCGCAGCCCGCTCACGTGTCAAGCCAACGACATAAACATCATACTTCAACTCACCATCTGCTGCCGCTTTTTCCTGAGATATTTGTTCGCCTCCCATATGATAAACCTCAAGTGCACGAATCACACGGCGAAAATCATTTACATGCAGTCTTGCAGCAGTCTTTTCATCTACAGATGCAAGCATATTATAAACATATACTTTGCCCTTCTCCACTGCAAGTTCTTCAAGCTTTTTTCGATACACCTCATCACCAGGTGTCTTATTGAAATAATAATCTTCAACAAGTGCCTTTATATAAAGTCCTGTTCCACCAGCAAGAATTGGTATTTTACCATTTGCATTGATTTCTGTAATATATTTTTCTGCGGATTTTCTAAACTGCGTAACACTATATTTCTCCTGTGGTTCCATGATATCAATCATGTGATGCACAATCCCTTGACGCTCTTTTGGTGTTGGCTTTGCTGATCCAATATCAAATCCTTTATAGACCAGCATTGAATCACCCGATATGATTTCCGTCTGCAGCTTTTTTGCAAGCTCAATACTAAGCACTGTTTTTCCTACAGCCGTAGGCCCTAAAATCACAATAAGTTTTTCTTTTTTCATTTAAGTTCCAATGTACCATCCAAAGGTACAATATGCACCTCTGCACGTGACATAGATTCTGTCAGCTGTTTATATTCTTCTGGGTTCTGTGCAATTTTTTCCCACGTATTATAATGAACAGGAATTACATTCCGTGCATTTAATAGTTGTGCTGCCATTGCCGCATCTTCCATTCCCATTGTATATTCATCCCCGATTGGCAGAATCGCATAGTCAATATTTTCTTTACGACCAATAATTTGCATATCACTAAACAATGATGTATCCCCAGCAAAATAAATATTGAGTGGATCAAAGTGAACGACAAAACCACAAGCATGACCACCTGCAACACCGCAGCTGTGGCAGGCTGTAGTCATACGAACCTTACCAAACGGAAAGCGATGCGAGCCGCCAATATTCATACCATAGATATTTTCACAGCCTTGATCCTGACAAAGTCGAAGTACTTCCGGCACACCAATAATCATAGCGCCTGTTCGTTTCGCAATTGATGCTGCATCACCCAGGTGATCACCATGGGCATGTGATACAAATATATATTGACAATCAACATCTTCCGGCTTAACAGTTGCAACCGGATTCCCCGTAAAATACGGATCAAACAACAGTTTTGTTGTACCATTATCAAGCATAAAGCAAGAATGCCCAAAATAAGAAAATTTAATCATAAAGCACCGCCTTTCTTAAAACAATATAAAATAGACCTTATCATTAAAATTACACATCAAGACAAAAAATCCTGCTTATTCCATTTTTCGGTCCTCATGAATACTTTTCAAAAGCAAATTGCCAAAACCTTTTTAACGTTGTATGCTTAATATTATTGTATAAAAAATCTGCTACAAGAGGTGCTTTTATGTCTTATACTTTAACCTTGCCACAGTTCAATGCAACATTTTCCAAATCCTTGCCACAGACAATGACACTTCTTATCGCTGGAGGACGAGCACCGCAAACTTTCTGGCTGCAGGAAGCTGCTGTCAATAAGGATATATGGTGTGCCGATCATGGCATTGATGCCTGTATCGCTGCCAGCCTTATACCGCACCATCTTATTGGTGACGGTGACAGTGCCAGCAGTAATGGATGGGCCTGGAGTAAGGCACATCATATTCCTACAGAAGAATTCTCTCCGCTAAAGGATCTTACCGATACGCAGCTTGCCCTGCAAAAAATCAAAGACAACTATGAAAGCACCTTTGTCATCTTCACAGGTGTCTGGGGCGGTCGCTTTGATCATGCATTCAGTAATATTTATTCTCTTCAGGGATTTTGTGACAAAAACTTTTCTGGTTGTGCCGCTGATGACAAAGAAGTTCTTCTCCTCTTACAAGGAAACAGCCATGTTTCTATTAGTTTTTCACTGCTGCCAGAATCAATTTCACTGTTACCGCTTGCGCCAAGCTGCACAGGTGTTTCTATTGATGGCGTTTATTGGCCGTTAGATAAAGTTAAACTAAATGCAACACTTCCTTATGCCATAAGTAACAAACTTGCAAATTATTCAAAACAAATTAAAGTATCTCTTACTGCCGGAACGATTGGCATCTATTGTCAATGGAACGAAAAGGAGCTTAGATTATGATTGAAACCTTTATAAACAATTTTGCAGAGCTTTCTTCGCATACTACAACTATTTTTGCCTTATTTGCTGTCATTCTATTTATTTTTGCTTTTCTTCATTTTAGAAAAGTAATCTTGAATACAAAGATGCTCGTAACAATATCACTTATGCTTGCGCTCACGATTCTCCTAAATCAATTTAAGCTCTATCATATGCCACAAGGTGGGAGTATCACACTTGGTAGTATGCTTCCTTTACTATTTATTTCATTTCGTTACGGCCCCGGTGTTGGCTTTCTCGCCGGTTTTCTCTATGGCATAATAAATCTTTTACAAGACCCTTTTATTATGCATCCTGTACAGGTGCTTTTTGACTACCCGCTTCCTTATATGGCTCTTGGACTTGCCGGCTATTTTCGAAAACATCTTTATATAGGCACGGCAATCGCCATAACAGGACGTTTTCTCTGTCATTTCATTTCTGGTATTGTGTTTTTTGCCTCTTATGCCCCAGCTGGAACCTCTGCCTATATGTATTCCTTCACCTTTAATGCAACCTATCTTGTACCAGACTTTCTTATTTGTCTTATATTATTGAAGCTGCTTCCAACAAAAAGACTTCTCAGACAAATGGACCCATCCCCCAAAAACACCATTTCTTTTTAAAACATATACACATGTACCCATATTTAAAATTTAAACGATCAACTTAATTTATTTTTCTGCTTATAAATTGATAACGCCATAGTGTACAGAACTATACTTTCCACCCAGGATGCACTGCATACCGAGCCGCTCAAATTCAAGACTGCGGCTATTTTCCTTCATAATAACACGGCAACGAGCAACGCGTTTTGCTTCTTCTATAGCAGTGATACTCACCGCCCGATGGTCGGCTACACAGCGTAGTGGTTGTAAGTTTGTACTGGCCTTCAACGGATAGCGAAACATCGGATCAAGATAAACAATATCCACGGACTTATCCGGCTGCTGCTGTAAATACCTAAGATAATCTATCGTCACAACATTAATATGCCGCATCGCTTCCTGTAAAGGATAGTTTCCCGCAATAAAATGTGCAAGACCATACCCAACAATTTCCGCAATGAGCGGGTTTACTTCAAGCCCTGTCACTCTGCCTTTGGAACCGACAACAAAACTTGCGACAATCGCATCTGCGCCGAAACCAAGTGTACAGTCGAGTACACTCATACCTGCCGTAAGGCCCATGATCTCAACCATATGATCTTTCTGCCCGAGACGAATATTCTTAACACGAAGATGCGCCATATTCGGATGGAAAAAGAACTCACCATCTGATGTTTCAAGCACAAGTGCTTTCTTTTTCGCTACAAGAACAAGCTCTGTCTTATACTGTTCCTTAAGTGCTTCAATTGATGCCTTGCCTCGCTCAACAAAGTCGATCCCCAAACGTGTTGCTGTTTCCTTTGCCAGTCTGATGCTGTCTTCTTTTACCTTATGACCTGTTGTCACGATTGCTTTTCCCATTAACTCACTCATGTCCTTTTAAACATTTTTGCCAGTTCTTCTGTGCTGAATTTCAATATTGTTGGTCGGCCATGAGGACACGTATAGGGTAGTGATGTATTGGCAAGTTCATCAAGAATAATCTGCATCTGGCGGATATTCAGTGTATCTCCTGCCTTAATGGCCGCACGACATGCAGTCGTTGCAAGACACGCATGTCGAATTTCCTTTGCTGTTAAATTGTGCATATTCTGCAACGATTCTAATATCTCGTAAATAATAAGGGAAGCTTCTCCGACCGGAATATCTGCCGGAACCTCCTTTAGGCGAAACTGTTGTGGTCCGCTGCTTTCCATATCAAAACCGAGGCTTTTAAAAAGTGTTTGATTCGTTTCAATAAGTTCAGTTTCTTTTTCATCAAAATCCAAAAAACTGTGTACGAGAAGCTGCTGCGAAGGAATTGCATCTGCCATTGCGGCAAAGCGATCATAGAGAATACGTTCATGGGCAGCATGTTGATCAACGATATAAAGCCCCTTGGCATCTTGTGCAACAATATAGCAGTCAGCAACCTGTCCAATCGGCATAAGTGTCCCTTCATAAATCGGCTGTGATGGTGCTTTACAATCTGTCGTTATATCATTATTCGCCATAGTTACTTCATTTGACGATGACACTGTTTCTTTGTGCAATATAGCTTGTGCTTCAAAAAAACTAGTATCAGGCGATTTTACAGTGCTAAATTCTTGCTTACTCAAGGCAAAAGAAGCCTCTGGTGAAGGCGACGAAACGTATTGTGCTGTATCCTCCCGTGAAAATCTTGGTATACCTAAGTGTTGAGGTGGTTCCGCTGTCGCCGGTATGAACTGCATTGGCATCGTATAGTGACGCTCTACGTTTTGTACTGTAGCAGCGACATCGCCAAGTTGCTGTCCCGCCGGACGTATAGCATCGACAACTGATTTGTATACAGCTTTGAAAAGACGTCCCTCATCCTCGAACTTCATCTCGCTCTTTTGTGGATGAACATTGACATCTATGCTATTCTGTGGCAACTCAATAGTAAGCACTGCCAATGGATGGCCGGCTTTTGGTAAAAGAGACTGGTAAGCATTGTCAATGGCTCTGGCAATTGCCCGATTTGATAGAATACGACCATTTACGATATATGTCTGCCACGTGCGGCTGCTCTTAATCATTGATGGCTTCGTGATAAAGCCTGTGATCCGTATATCCGTATCAGCAAATGAAAGACCTAGTAAAGCATCTCCGACTTCACTCCCATAGATACTCTGAATCGCATCATAAAGTGAGCCGTTTCCCGGAGTTGAAATCGACATTTTATTATTATTGATGAATTTAAATGCAATAGAAGGATTCGACAACGCAAGCTTTATGATAAAATCATTGATTTTTGACCCTTCAGTATGTGTAGTTTTTAAAAATTTCTTACGGGCTGGCGTATTGAAGAAAAGATCTTCTACCTTAACAGTCGTCCCAATATTACATCCTGTTTCACGAACATCAGTGATCTTTCCACCAACAATATCAATAAGTGTGCCAAGCTCGCTGCCTGCCTGACGTGTTATAAGAGAGAACCGTGAAACAGAAGATATCGTCGGTAATGCTTCACCACGAAACCCCAGTGTCGAAATCGTATTAAGATCGCTAACTGTATTGATCTTGCTCGTTGCGTGGCGCAGAATTGCAAGCTTTGCATCTTCCACACTCATGCCGCGGCCATTATCTGTCACACGCATGAAGCTTGTGCCACCCGCCATGATTTCAACTTCAATCTTCACCGCACCGGCATCAATTGAGTTTTCAATAAGCTCTTTAACAACAGAAGCTGGCCGTTCAACGACTTCACCGGCAGCAATCTTATTAATCGTATTTTCGTCAAGAACATGTATTATACTCATGATTTACCTTTTTCTCCTTTCGCCTGTTTTTGCAGTTTATCGAGTACATTTATCGCCTCAAGAGGCGTCATTGTCATTATATCAAGTGCCAAAATCTGATCGCTCAGCGACGAGGAAAAAAGTGACCCCATAAAATCATCATTTGCTCCTGCATCTACTGTTTTTATTACTTTAGCTGTTTCTGCCTCTGTCCCCGTTTCCTCTGCCATATCTGCGCCAAGGGCAACTTCCTTCTCATGTTGCATTTCCAACTGCATAAGAATTTTGTCAGCACGTTCTGTGACCACCTTAGGCAGTCCTGCAAGCCTTGCAACATGAATACCATAGGATTTATCTGCACTACCAGGAATGATCCGACGAAGAAAAACAACTTTTGTACCACGTTCCTTAACAGCTACACAACAGTTCTTTATCTTGTCATCCNCTAAATCCGTAAGTTCATGATAATGCGTTGCAAACAATGTCTTTGCATGAACTTTATTACGTATATACTCGATTACAGCACGTGCAATACTCATACCATCAAATGTGCTTGTCCCGCGACCGATTTCATCAAGAATAACAAGGCTGTTTTTAGTCGCATATTTCAGTATCTGCGCAACCTCGTTCATTTCCACCATAAAAGTACTTTGCCCGCTCACAAGGTCATCACTTGCCCCAATACGTGTAAAAATGCGATCAACTGGTGAAATTGTTGCCTCACGCGCCGGCAGAAAACTGCCAATCTGCGCCATAAGCGTCAAAAGCGCTGTTTGCCGCATATACGTTGATTTTCCAGCCATATTAGGGCCTGTAATGAGCAGTATTTCGCTATCTATATGATTGAGCCGTGCATCATTTGGAACAAATAAATCACGCGTAAGAATGCGTTCAACAAGTGGATGACGGCCATCTTTAATATCGATCTCACCATTATTTGTCAGTATCGGTCGAATATAATTATAAGAACAGGCTGCTTCCGCAAGGCTAACAATCACATCGACAACAGCAATTCGCTGTGCAGTCTGCTGAATACTGCTGAGCTGCTGTTTTATGAGCTCACGCACTTCTGTAAAAAGCAGATATTCAATATTGACAATTTTTTCCTGTGCCCCAAGTATTTTTGTTTCAAATGCCTTGAGATCTTCCGTAATATAGCGTTCGGCATTGGCCAGAGTCTGTTTGCGAATATAGCGATCTGGTACGAGGTCCGTTCCACTATGGCGTACTTCAATATAATAACCAAACACCTTATTATAACCAATCTTGAGCGACTTGATTCCAGTTTTTTCCTTTTCACTTTCTTCCATTTCCTGAAGCATTTGCTTACTGTCATGCGCAATACGGCGGTATTCATCAAGCTCAGCATTATAACCTGCCTTGATAATACCACCATCACGCAACGAAATTCTTGGTTCATCAACAATTGCTTTTGTCAAGAGATCTACCATATCATCGTAGACCTGAATGCCGTTATAGCATTCTTGCAAAAGCTGTGTTTTCACATTTGCCAGATGTATCTTAATACCCGGTAAGGAGATAAGTGACAACTTCAATGCAATGAGATCACGCGCATTAGCTGTACCGACTTCAATGCGCGTTAGCAGACGTTCGAAATCATAGATATCCTTACAGCCTTCCCGCAGAAAATTGCGCATGGTAAAATCATTAACAATTTCATCGACCGCATCAAGACGATCATTGATTTTCTTGATATTTAAAAGCGGATATTCCAACCACTTTTTCAGCAAACGACTGCCCATTGCTGTCTGTGTAAAATCAAGTACATCAAGAAGCGTATCTTTCTTACCACCATCGCGGAGATTACGCGTAATTTCAAGATTGCGCAAAGTATATGTATCCACAACAAGATTTTCTGAAGAATCCAGATAGGTAAGTTTATTAAGATGGGTCAGGTCTGTTTTAACTGTCCTATGCAAATAATCAAGTAACGTCGCAACAGCTGCTTTTGCTTCGGCCGATTCAGGCCGATTATCCGCATCGAAATGCTGAATAATCCGATCATCGATTGCTTTAGAAATTTCATCAAGCTCCGTAAACGAGCAGCGACTCAGCCGAAGGTTCACAAATTCATTGAGATCTTCACGATAAGAAAAATTACCAACAATTATAATTTCCGGCATCATGAGACGGTAAAGCTCATCAAAAAGCATCTGTTTTCTATCTGCTCCCTCATAGATACCATAAAAGCATTCGCCTGTTGAGATATCCGCTCCGGCAAGCATAATTTCTTCATTTTTTTCGTAGAGAAGCGCAATATAGTTATTATTTGCATCTGTTAGTGCAGACTCCGAAAGCACCGTTCCTGGCGTAATGATCTTGATCACCTCACGCTTCGTCAATCCCTTCGCTTTGGGATCACCGATCTGCTCCGCAATGGCTACCTTGTAGCCTTTATTGACAAGCTTATTAATATAAGACTCCGCCGCATGATAAGGAATCCCGCACATCGGGGCCCGATCATGTGCGCCGCTCCGTCCCGTCAGCGTCAGCCCCAGCTCACGTGATGCGGTCTTTGCATCCTCAAAAAACATCTCATAAAAATCCCCAAGTCGAAAAAAAAGAATTTCATCTGGATGCTGATTTTTTGTTTCTTTATATTGCTGCATCATTGGTGTCAATTCCATATTGCTTATACCTCCATATATGGTAAAAGGGCTGTATCCACAGCCCTAAAAATTCTATTTCTCCTGGAATTTTCCCTTAAGTACCCAAGTCTGTGGATGCGTAATCCTGATATTTACAAGATCACCTGCTTTTTCCATGCCGTTTTTATCCCAAAGCACAATTTTATTTGTCCTCGTACGACCCGTAAATACAGTTTTATCGGTACGGCTTGGTCCTTCAACAAGAACTTCCACATTCCGCCCCAGCAAATGTTTATTAATGTCCAGACTGATTTCATTCTGTACAGCCATAAGCTTATGCAAGCGCTCCTTCTTGCAGACATCCCCCACCTGATTTTCCATCATCGCTGCTGGTGTCCCCGAACGCTTAGAATAAAGAAATGTATACGCTGCATCATAACGAATTTCTTTGAGAAAATCCAACATTTGGACAAAATCATCCTCATTTTCTCCCGGAAAACCTACAATAATATCCGTCGTAATGCTTGCCTG